>VOFH01001583.1_pt1 | contig 37146 bp, 31 predicted proteins | sample 5384091 | NCBI WGS metagenome assembly VOFH01 (sample SAMN12384727, study PRJNA508395) | human gut metagenome | isolation source: healthy gut G | host: Homo sapiens
CTCTCTTCTCGTGTGGCTCTCATTTCAGACAAAACGTTGCGAGTATACAAAAACACTTCCGAAACGATTTACCGCTGGAAATAATGCGGATTATTTTGCTGTGAAAGCGAATTTGTTTGTGATTGCGATGCTGGGCGCGTCAGGATCGCATGGCATTTATGCTGGAGGGAGAAACGTTTTAAGGGGGTTTGATGGCGTATCGTGCGACACTGAAGGATGTGGCCGCTGCCGCGGGGGTGTCTGTGACGACGGTTTCGCTGGTGTTGAATAATCGACCGGCTCGCGTGTCCGAGGAGAAGCGCAAGGCCATTGCCGACGCGGCAAAGAAACTGAATTACGTGCCGAATCAGAGCGCGCGAAGCTTGGTGACCAAGCAGTCCCAGCTGGTTGCGCTGATCGTGCCTGATATTGAGAACTTGTTTTTCGCGGCGCTTGCCAAGTGCGTGGAGGATGAGTGCGCCGCGCAGGGGTATTCGCTGATTGTGGCCAATTCCGATGATTCGCGTGTTACCGAGCATGAGTTGTTGCAGCGCCTTCCGGCTCGTGGGGTGGACGGTGTGATGCTGATTCCGGCGCGCGAGTCCTGCGCTGGCGATGCTGCTGAGCGGTTGCGTGAGGATGTGGCGCTTGTGTCGTGCCCTGTGGTGTTGATTGATCGTTTGACGCAGTGCGGTTGGTGCGATGCCGTTGGTTTTGACAATTATCTTGGTGGTCGTTTGGCTGCCCGTTATCTGTTGGAGGGTGGTCATACTCGTATTGGCATTGTGACTGGCGATACTGCGGAGTCGAGTGCTGCGGAGCGTCGTCGTGGGTTTGTGGATGCCGTCGAGCAGGCGGGGGAGTGTTTTGATTCGTCGCTATGCGTTGAGGGGGATTACCGTTTCGGTAGTGGCTATCATGCTGCGGATCAGATTATTGATGGCGGTGCGACGGCCGTGTTCTGCTGCAATGATGTGATGGCGCTTGGTTTCCGTCAGCGTATGGCGGAACGTGGGTTGCGCGTTACTGAGGATATGCAGGTGATTGGTTACGACAATATTCTCAAACGATTCGGTCTTGGTTGGCGTATGACCACCGTTGAGCAGAGCGTGGCTGATTTGGCCGCCGCCTGTTGGGGTATGTTGCGTGAGCGGATTGATGTTGCGGTTCGTGCCAAGTCCGGTACGGAATCAGGGGATGCTCGCCCGTGGCTTTCTAATCCGCAGGTTGAAGTGCTTACGCCGAAACTGGTGCAGGCCGCCTGCGCGTAGGATTGAGGATTTTTAGATACCTGCGGATCATGATGAGACGGGTGGCGCTGATAAATCTTGATTAAAGTGTCGTCGGAGTTTCTTATACGGTTAAATTGCTGGAAATAAAAGCAACACGCCGTATGGTAGTGCCGAATTTGCGTTCCTGATAAAACGCTTTATCATAAATCTTGTCAACACACAACATAAATGAGAAAGTGTTCGATACATAACTGACGACGCACCCGTATGGTGGCGGACCGTCGTCAGGCCGTCAGAGGAAAGGCACACACATGAAAAAGATGATTCTTGATCTTGATACCGGCGTTGATGACGCGCTTGCCATTTCGTATGCTCTGGGAAGCCCGGAGATTGAACTGATCGGCATCACCGGTACCTACGGCAATGTGCTCGTCGAGCAGGGTGTGCGCAACGCACTGGCCGTAACCGACCTGCTCGGACATCCGGAAGTCAAGGTCTACCAAGGACTGCCGCACTCCAGCACCACCGACCATTTCGAAGTACTGCCAATCTCCGCGTTCATCCACGGCGACAACGGCATCGGCGACGTGGAAATCCCTGATTCCAACCGCTCCGTCGAAACCGAATCCGCGGTAGACTTCATCATCGACGCAGTGAAGACCTATGGCAAGGATCTCGTCTACGTGCCGACCGGCCCGATGACCAACATCGAAGCCGCACTGAAGAAGGCTCCGGAAATCAAAGACGAAATCGGCCAGATCGTGCTCATGGGTGGCGCACTGACCGTGCCCGGTAACTGCAACGCCTGCATGGAAGCCAACATTTCGCAGGATCCGGAAGCCGCCGACTACCTGTTCCGTTCCGGCGCTCCGACCACTATGATCGGCCTCGACGTGACCCTGCAGCCCCTGCTCACCTACAAGGAAACTCAGCAGTGGCGCGATCTCGGCACCAAGGCCGGCAAGTTCCTGGCCGACATGACCGACTTCTACATCAAGGCCTACGAGACTACGTCCCCGCACCTGGGCGGCTGCGGTCTGCATGATCCGCTCGCCGTCGGCGTGGCGGTGGACCCGACCCTCGTCACCACCCTTGACATCAACATGAAGGTCGATGTGGACGGCCCGACCCGCGGACGCACCATCGGCGACGAAACCCGCCTCAACGACCCGGTCAAGACCATGAAGGTCGCCGTCGGCGTGGACGTGCCGAGGTTCCTCAACGAATTCATGACCCGCATCTCCGGCCTCGCCGCAAAAGCGCAGTGAACGACGGCTCGCGCGGGAAACGTTCCACGGAGCGTTTCCCGCGCAACCCTCACCACGGAATCACCATCGAAATAATCGCAACACAACATCACAAAAACCAAGCGAAGAAGCGAAAGAAGAACTGACATGTCTACCAGCAACGCAGCCGCAACGGCAGTCAACACCGCACCATCGCAAGCCCCCGTCGACCCGTTCGACGATCCGGTGACCAGCAACAAGATGGCCGTCCGCGCCCTTATTCCGCTGCTGATCACCTTCGTGCTCGGCACCCTGTGCCTGCAGGGATTCAACCTCGTGTTCCAGCAGGTCGGCGCCGACGTCGGCGCGCCGGCGCAGGCGTCCCTCATCACCGCGTTCCCCAGCATCGTGCTCGGCATCGTGTGCTTCATCTATGGATCCCTCGGTGACTTCGTCTCCCTGAAGAAGCTCGTCACCTTCGGCCTCGTGACCCTGTTCATCGGCTCCATCTTCGGTTTCGTGGCCAACTATTTCTTCGCCGCGAACCTGTGGACCGTGATCATCGCTCGAGTGCTGCAGACCGCAGGCGAGCAGGTGGCAGGCTCCGCCTTCCTGGTGGTGGCCACCAAATACCTGCGCAACGACCTGAAGGTCATCTTCTTCGGCCTGTTCACCGCCGCATACCAGCTGTCCGCTTCCATCGGCGTGTTCGCGGCCGGCATGCTCAGCTCCATCGCATGGCAGTTCCTGTTCCTGATCCCGTCCGTCACCATCCTGTTCCTGCCGATCCTGCTCAAGACCCTCCCGTCCAAGAGCGGCAACGGCCAGAAGGTCGACGCGTTCGGCTTCGTGATCTTCGGCTTCGCCACCGCGTTCCTGACCCTGTTCTTCTCCTACATGTCCTGGTGGATGCTCGTGGTCTCCCTGCTGCTGTTCGTGGCATTCGCCTTCTACATCAACAAGGCCTCCAACCCGTTCATCACCCCGGCGTTCTTCAAGAACACCCGTTGGCTGCGCGCCATCTGTCTGATCCTCGTGTTCTACTTCGTGAACTACGCACTGAGCCCGATCTTCAATGCCATTGGTACCAACATCTACGGCATGACCACCACCCAGGTTTCCCTGCACATCGTGTGGGCCTTCGTGGTCGCCGCTGTGGTGGGCACCTGCTCCGGCATGATCATCCGCAAGATCGGCATCAAGGCCGGCATCGTGACCGCAGGCACCCTCATGTTCCTGGGATGGACCGGCGCGGCATTCTGCGTGAACTCCGGTTTTGTGGTGCTGACCCTGTGCGCATGCGTGTTCTACGCGGGCTGTGGCCTTATGTACTCTCCAGTCGTTTCCACCGTGCTCGGCACCATTGAGAAGGACGAATCTGGTCGTGGCGTCGGCATGAACGATCTGGCTATGAACGTATCTCCGTCCATCGGCATTGCCATCATCGGCAGCCTGCTCGGCTCCAACGCCCTCGCAGGCAGTTCCGTCACCGGTGCTACCGGTGACGCCGCCAACTATTCCAACCTGCTGCTGATCGCCGCCGGTACCGCACTGCTTGGTCTGATCGTGTTCTTCGTCTTCAAGAAAAAGATCTACGAAGGCAACCATGCGTTGGAAACCGAGGAATCGGCTAAATAATCGCACATAACATCCTCAATATAAACAATGGAGATTTGCGATAATTGCGAATACTGAAAAACAATATTCCGCAAATCTCCTTTTTATTTAATTAATGTAAGGAAGTCAAAGATGAGTGCGACTGAAGTTCTCTCTGCATTGGACCGCATCCACGGCACAGTGTCCGTAATCGGCTCGATGAATGCGGATTACACCGTCACCGCACAGCGTCTGCCAGGGCCGGGGGAGACCATCACCGGCGGTCCGCTGCAGCTGCTGCCAGGCGGCAAATCCGGCAACCAGGCCGCGGCGGCCGCACGCATCGGCGCCACCGTGCAGATGTTCGGCGCGGTCGGCTCCGACAACAACGCCGACTTCCTGCTCGGAGCGCTCGGCGAAGCGGGCGTCAACACCACGCACGTGCGCCGCGTGCTCGGCCCGTCCGGCACCACCGTCATCACCGTGGACGCGCACGGCGAGAACACCATCGTGTACTCGCCCGGCTCCAACGCGCAGGTGACCGTCGACTACGTCGAATCCGTGCGTGACGCGCTGACCCACTCCACAGTGCTCGGCCTGTGCCTGGAAAGCCCCATCGAAACCGTCACCGCGGCCGCACGCATGTGCCACGAAGCGGGCGTGAAGGTGCTGCTCAACGACTCGCCGTTCACCCCCTCCCTGCCGGTGGAGCTGGTCGAGGCCTCCGACATCCTGCTCGTCAACGAGCATGAGATGGCGCAGCTGCTCGGCATCGCGGAACCGGAGGATGATGATTGGGACGCGTTCGACTGGCGTCACGCGTTCGATAAGTTGCGCGGATTCGGGTTTGAACAGGCGATTGTGACGCTCGGCGGCGACGGCTCCGTAGTGCTTGATGGCACGGCGGACGATCCGGAGCATCGCATCCAGCGCATCGCTCCGGTGCGGGTCAAGGCAGTAGACACCACCGGTTGCGGCGATTCGTTCATGGGTACCGTGCTGGCCGGCCTGGCCTCCGGCATGACGTTGTCGCAGTCCGCGGAACTCGCCTCGTATGTGTCGGCCTACGCGGCCACTGGATATGGCGCGCAGGCATCCTACGGCACCGCGGCGCAGATTCGTGAGGCCTTCGCCGACGCCGAGTAGACGGAACGGGGAGGCGCTTCCACAGAAGCCGCGTGGCGTGGGCACCCACGTTGTTATATTGGAGTTTGGCTTAATTTCACGCACCGAACAATTGGGAAGGCAAGCATGTCGGCGATTCTCGAAGGCACTCCGGATAAGAAACTGGCTCTGGTGACGGGTCGCGCGTACCCCGAGCAGGCTCAGGAAACCGCAAAATACCTGGGAACCGACGTACTTGAGACCACCGCATACGATTTCGCCAACGGCGAGATGTACGTGCGCTACACCGAGCCCGTCCGTGGCGCCGACGCCTTCGTGATGCAGGCCCACACCGAGCCGATCAACAAGTGGATCATGGAGCAGCTCATCATGGTGGACGCCATGAAGCGCGCCTCCGCACGTTCCATCACCGTGGTCGCGCCGTTCCTCGGCTACTCCCGCCAGGACAAGAAGCATCAGGGCCGCGAGCCCATCACCGCACGCCTCATGTTCGACCTGTTCCGTTCCGCCGGCGCTGACCGCATCATGACGGTCGACCTGCACGCAGCCCAGGAGCAGGGCTTCTTCGACGGCCCGGTCGACCATCTGACCGCCATGCCGATCCTGCTTGACTACGTGCGCAACAGCATGCCGCTGGAGAACACCACCATCGTGTCCCCGGACGCCGGCCGCATCAAGGTTTCCGAACAGTGGGCCGCCAAGCTCGGCGGACTGCCGCTCGCCTTCATCCACAAGACCCGTGACACCACGCGCCCGAACCATGCCGAGGCACACGGCATCATCGGTGACGTGAAGGGACGCGACTGCGTGGTCGTCGACGACATGATCGACACCGCCGGCACCATCTGCGAGGCCGTGCGCACGCTGAACAACGCCGGCGCGAAGTCCGTGACGCTTGTCGCCACCCATGGCCTGCTGTCCGGCCCGGCCGTGGAACGCCTGAAGAACTGCGGCGCACGCGAAATCGTCCTCACCGACACCGTTCCGGTGTCCGAAGAGAAGCGCCTGCCGAACATGACCGTCCTGTCCGTGGCCCCGCTGCTGGCCGCTGGCATCCGCTCCGTGTTCGAATCCGGCTCCGTTTCGACGCTGCTCAACGGCCTGCCCGAAGACATGCGCCCGCGCAACATCTACGCCTGATATTTCGCGCGATTGCCATACGGCTCTCGCGACATTTCAGGATTTATTACGATTTTTTGCGATTAAGCCCCGCTTGCGAGCGGGGCTTTTCGCTTGCCTCCGCACGTGATTTCGCACCCGGCAGACGCCGTTTCGATACGTCGCGGCGTCGGGGTAGCCTGTACAAGTTGCCATCAATCGTATCCATATGTTCATTGCGACTTATCGATGCCTGAAGGCAGCACGCATACACACTCCTGCCATGGAAGGTCCATGGCCGATAGTCCGAAGGAGGTGGGTGATGTCTGCGCATAAGTACGAACTGATGTTCATTGCTGATCCTGAGTGGATGAGCGCGTCTGAAGAAGTTTTCGACCGGAGCAGTATCTCAAACCGTCACCAAGGAAGTGCGGTGCCGCCGAGAACACCGATATCCAAATGTCGCAAGCTTGCCTACGAAATCGCCGGCAAGACCGAAGGTAACTACGTCGTGGTCAACTACTCCGCTGAGCCGGCCACCAGCGACGAACTCGATCGTCTGCTGAACCTGAACGAATCCGTCATCCGTACGAAGATTCTTCGCAAGTAAGTAAACCAAGCTTTCTAAGCTGCAAAGTAAGTAGGTAACGACATGGCAGGTGAAACTGTAATCACCGTGGGGCAACCTCACGGCCGATCCGGAAATTCGTACCATTGGCAGCGGCGCCGCCGTCGCCAGCTTTACGATCGCCTCCACTCCGCGCACCTGGAACCGTAACTCGAACCAGTTCGAAGACGGTCAGGCCCTGTTCCTGCGCTGCTCCGCGTGGCGCGACATGGCCGAACATTGCGCGCAGAGTCTGTCCAAGGGCATGCGCGTCATCGCGCAAGGCCGTCTGCAGCAGCGTTCCTACCAGGCGCAGGACGGTTCCCAGCGAACCGTCATCGAGATGCAGGTCGACGAAATCGGCCCGTCCCTGTGCGCTACGCGACCGCCCAGGTGACCCGTCAAAGCTCGTCCGGCAACGGAGGCTTCAGCGGCAATCGCGGCGGCTACAACAACGCCAACAACAACGGTGGTTTCGGCGGCAACAACGGCGGATATCAGGGTGGCTCCAGCTATGCTGGCGGCGCCGGATATCAGGGTGGAGCCTCCGCCCGGTCAACGCCGCTCCCGCACAGTCCGCTCCGGCCTCCGGACCCGTGGTCAAGCTCGGATAACTCCGGCTCGTCCTTCGGTTCCTTCGGCGCGTCCCAGTCCTTCGGAGGTTCCTCCGAATTCGGCGGCGACAGCGACGAACCGGAATTCTGACGGACCGAACCCCGTCCGCAACATAGGCGAACAGCGAAACAAGCAGCTTAATCGCAGTATTTCCAGATTTTAAGGAGAACATCAAGATGTCACGCAAGAGGCCGCAGCCGCCGGTCAAGCCGTTTAAGAAGAAGCCGAATCCACTGAAGGCCGCCAAGGTCACCGAGATCGATTACAAGGACGTCGCCCTGCTGCGTAAGTTCATCTCCGATCGCGGCAAGATTCGTTCCCGTCGTATCACCGGTGTCACCGTGCAGGAGCAGCGCGAGATCTCCAAGGCTATCAAGAACGCCCGCGAGATGGCCCTGCTGCCGTACGCCACGTCCGGCCGCTGATCTTAGAGAGGTTTGAACAATGGCTGAAACTAAGGTTATTCTCACCAAGTCCGTCAACCACCTGGGTCACCCGGGTGACGTCGTGGCCGTCAAGTCCGGCTACGCCCGCAACTACCTGTTCCCGCAGGGCCTGGCTTTCGCTTGGTCCAAGGGTGCCGCCGCCCAGATCGAGGCCATGAAGCGCGCTCGTCTGGCCAAGGCCGTCGCCACCCGCGAAGAGGCTGTTGCCGCCAAGGAAATCATCGAGGGCTCCACCGTCGAAATCGCTGCCAAGGTCTCCGAGTCCGGCAAGCTGTTCGGCGGCATCTCCGCAGAGAAGATCGCCATCGCGCTCTCCTCCAAGGTTGAGGTCAACCCGAAGAACATCACCGTTGAGCCGATCAAGACCACCGGTGACTTCCCGGCAACCGTCGCCCTGCACCCGGAAATCACCGCCAACTTCTTCGTGAAGGTCGTCGCTGAGTGATTTCGCCCCATTCACCGCTCGACGTCCTTACGGACCGGCGGTGAATGACTTCAGGCTGAAACACGTCTGAGCTTAAGCATCGAAAATCCCCCGTACCGATTGGTGCGGGGGATTTTCCTATATCCGCTCTTTAGCCAGCATCAGTCCTCATCGTCAATCGTGACGCTGAGCTTGCCATCCCTGATGCTGAAGCTGCCGTTGACGGTGAAGTGGGTGCTGTCGTCCTGAGACTCCCACGAATCGTCGAAATTCTTCTCTTCATACGTGCACTTCGCCTTGCCCTGCCGGGTGGAGAACGTGCCGTAATCGAGATCGATGTCGGACAGCTTCGGATAGACGCTGATGGACCACGCGAAGTTGCGGTAGTAGTCCTCGTCGTACAGGTCGAAGCCGAACGGGCAGCCTTCCGGCGCGTAGTCGGTGGACTTCGCGCATTCGTCCAGCTTGGCGTTCACGGCCTTGCTCAAGTCCTCCTTAAGCTTGGCCGTAGGCATGATCTTGAGATCGGCGGCATCGGAGTCCGCGTTCGTGCGCACCATGGTGATGCCGCTGGTGACATACCCCGACTTGCCGATCGACACCTTGTACGAACCCGGGTAGACGCGCAGCGTCCACGTGCCGCTGTCCGACTTCTCCGCATTCTTCGCGGTCACGTCAACACCGTTGACGGACAACGATTCCACGGCATTGGGCACCGACACGGTGATGGTCTTGAGCAGTGGGCTCGAGATCTTCCAATTCGGGAACAGCAGGAACTTCGACCCGTCCTTGTTGATGGTGAGCGAATCGTTGACGTTCTTGCCGTTCAGCGAATACGTCACGTTGACCTTGGCCACGCCTTCGACGGTTTTGACACTATCGATATGCGGGTTGACGATCGTGGCGTTGTCGGCCTTCGCCACGGCGTCGGACAGCAGCTTGAGCTGGTCCTTGCCCACCTGCGGATCGGCGATGCCATTGGCCTTGTCATACTTGCCGTCGGCAATCGCCGTCAGATAGCTTTGCGCCACGGATTTCGCGCTGAAGACGGTCGAGTTGAGCACACCGTAGACAATGCCCAACACAATCAGGGCACCAATCACGATGCCGCCGATAAGGATCGTCTTCTTAGTTTTTGGGTCGAGCGGCTGACCTGCCCCCGGAGCTGCGACCGGCATAGAAGCCGCGCCTGCTGGCGATTGCGGCAGCGGCACCGCACCCGTTGCCGTGTTGCCCGTTGTCGTATTGGGCATGGACGTCGGGGCGACCGGTTGTGGAACGGCCTGTGAAACAGGCGTTGCGGTAGGAGCGGTGGGCGCGGGCATTGGTGCAGCCGGCGTCGCGGGCTGGGGGACCGATGCGGCCGGAGCTGCCGGAGTAGTTGGATTGGCCGGCTGTGCGGCAGCCGAAGCCGTCGGCATGGTCGCTGTTGCGGTCGTGGCGCTCGCCGTGGCAGAGGTCTTCTTCATGCCGTAGGACGGATCGCAGGACTTGACGTAATCGACCACGTTCTGCGGGGTCTGCTGCACGGTGCCACCGACGACGATCCGCCACATGCCCGGCAGGGACGCCACCAGCGTCGGACCGAACGTCATCGTAATCACCTCGATCAGGAACGCCCAGATGCCGGCGACGAGGAAATACCACATCGGAGCCGTCATCGACATGCTGGACGAGGCGTATCCCGCCGCGAAATAAGTGAACAGGAACTCTGCGGCCAGCCAGAACGCCATCGCGGCCACCGGAGCCTTCCACGTATGCTGCCAGCCCGCGTAATACGGGTCGTACATATTGCGCGCGATCTCACGCAGCGCGATATAGAACGTGGCAAGCAGGAACAGCACGAAGCAGATCCACAGAATCCAGCCATACTGGCTGAGGGAGGACACGTTGAACAACGTGATCGTATGGACGCTGTAGCTGGACGTCGAGAAGGCGATGCCGCCGAACGAGGACAGCGAAATCAGCATAAGCGGCAGAGCCGGGAACAGCAGCGGAACCAGCAGCAGACCGCCTGCGCCGAGATGGTTCGCGGCGGACATGGCGATCGTCGCCACCAGGCCAAGCACCAGGAACAGCACTCCGTAGATCGCAAACGATTCGACCAGCGTGCGCACGAAGCCACGAGCGCGGTGCGCCCAACGCCAAGCGGCGGAGAAGACGTTACCCGAATCGCCCGCATACTGTGCCAACGCGTAGCCGGCCAGCGCACCGGCCGCCGACAGCAGGAACGCCATGCAGAACGTGCGGAAGGACACGCCGGAAAGCGACGCGGAAGCGGAATAGTCGCTGTAGGAACCACCCACCGTCACCGGGAAGATGGCGGCGAAGACCAGCAGCACCAGGCCGGACAGCACGCCGACGATCAGCGAGCTGATGACGCCCGTCCACTTGAAACGAAGCGCGAACCTGCGTGCCAGCATGTATGCGCCGAACGCGGCGCCGATCGCCAATGCCACGCCGGGCAGTCCGACCGGCAGCGTCACGCTGACGTGCGAGGCGTCAATGCCGAGATTGCTCAGCGAGAAGCCCTGGGAGCTGGTTTTGAGATTCAGCGAACCGCCAACGCCGAGCGTCATCACGGTGAAGAGAATCTGGAAGAAATTCGGGCCGGAGCCGGACACACCGTTGTTGCCCAGGAAGGAGGCGGTGTCGGAAAAGCCCGGAATGCCGGCAAGCCCGTTGCTGGCCGCGGCATTGCCCATGAAGAAGACGATCGATGCGAGCAGCGCGAACACCACGCTCGCGCCGAGACCGATGCCGAGGCTGGCGCCCATGGTCTTCATGGACTGCGGTGTGGTCAGCGCGGTGATGGTGGGATCGGCCGCCGGACGGGCGATTTGCTGGGTCGGCTGGCTTGGCTGCGGCGCTGCTGCCGGCTGCGGGGCCGGGGATGGCGCATACTGGAACTGCTGCGTCGGCGCGGCCTGTGGTGCCACCGTTTGCGTTGCCTGCGCCTGAGCGGTCGGCTGTGCTTGCGCCGCCGGTTGCGGTGTGGTGGGCTGCGGGACGGTGGTTTGCGGAGCTGCCGGTGCGGCGCTATTGGGCAGCGGGACGGCAGCGGTCGGCATCTGCGGGGCCGGTGCCATGTGCGGCGCGGAAGACAGCATGGTGCCGTCATCGGATTCCGGCGCGGCCGGCGCTTGCGGTGCCGCCGCGGTCGTTTGGGTGAGCGGTGAGCCGCACGAGGCGCAGAATTTAGCGCCTTCGATGGTCGGCTGACCGCAATTTGGGCATGCCATAGGTAAGCCTTTCTCCTTCTTGATGCGCGTCATATACTCCTGTGACGCGCCATGGGCCTTATTATAAAGGGCCTCTGGCGCGCCGACGGGCTCGACGATGATGCGTGCTATTCGGCTCGCCGCGGTGGAAATGTGTGATGGAAAAGTTCGTGCCGTTGACTGTCGGAGTGGTTGCATTGCGGCAGAATGTGAAGAAAATGTGATTACTTGGATTTTATGGCGCCATCGCACCGCATTTTTCGTCGTATGGCGCGATGTGCACCATAGATGGCGATTTGCTGAAAACGTTGGAAAATAGCGGTTTTATGATTGCGACACGCCGAGGGTTGCGTTCTTTCCGATTCTGAGTATATTTACTCCATGTGCTCAGCGAGAACAAAAACCTCGCCAAGACCAACGCCCCTTTAGCTCAGTTGGTTAGAGCAGCTGACTCTTAATCAGCGTGTCCAGGGTTCGAATCCCTGAGGGGGCACAGACAAGACCCAAGCCAATGGCTTGGGTCTTTTTCGTATTTCGGACATGTGTCCACCCAAAGCCGCGTTACTTCCTCCGTACGGAGTAAGGTAGTGCGCTGTTGTCCGCCCAGAGCGGAATCGCAATTCATCTCGAATCGCACGAATCGTAAGAATCGTTAGAGAAGAAGCAATAGAGGAAACTGCAGTGGAATACACACTCTTCACCAAGCTTGCCGCGGAATTCGTCGGCACCGCCGTGCTGATGGTCTTCGGCAACGGCGCTGTCGCCAACGCGGAACTGAAAAACACCAAGGGCTACCATGCCGGCTGGCTGAACATCGCCATGGGCTACGGCTTCGGCGTCATGTTCCCGGTCCTGATGTTCGGCGGCGTCTCCGGCGCCCACATCAACCCGGCCATGACCCTCGCGCAGGCCGTCAACGGCATGTTCCCGTGGAACGAGGTCCTGCCGTACATCATCGCCCAGCTGCTCGGCGCAGTGGCGGGCCAGCTCATCGTGTACGTCACCTACCTGCCGCACTACAAGGACACCGACGATGCCGAAGCCATCCTCGGCACCTTCTGCACCACCGACGCGCACAACGACCGCGTGAACTACTTCCTCAACGAGTTCTTCGGCACCTTCATGCTGGTGCTCGGCGCCCTGTGCTGCCTGTCCCTGCCGTGGGGCAAGGCGAACCCGGCCGCCGCATCCATCGTCGTCGGCTTCATCGTGTGGGGCCTCGTGACCTCCATGGGCGGCCCGACCGGCCCTGGTCTGAACCCTGCCCGCGACCTCATGCCGCGCCTCCTGCACGCCATCCTGCCGATTCCGAACAAGGGCGATTCCCGCTGGGGCGAGGCCTGGATTCCGGTCGTGGCCCCGATCGCAGGCGCTATCGTCGGCGCGTTCCTGTTCAAGGTGCTGTTCGCCTGAGCATTACTTTGACGATTGCCGGCATTCGTCTGGCATGCTGGTAAGGCCCGTGATTCCCTCCGGAATCGCGGGCCTTACGCATAGGTGGTATGCATGGCGGTCGGCGGCTTCGGCATGTTGACTGAGACTGGTACTGTTGCCGAAGAGAGAAACATCACCATATCGGGAGGCTGGATTGAAGCGGATTCGTCGTATCATACGTGCGCTCGATCCGAAAGCCGACGCCACAATGGGCCAACGGGAACGGCTTGAGGCGTTTCGCATCCGCAGGGCCGCCGTGCTGGTGCTCGTGCTGTTCCTGCTGATCGCATCGATGACGTCCTGCAGCGTGCACGCACTGCTGGTCCGCATGACGCCGAACACGCAGACGACGGCACAAGCCACGCATTCGACGTCGGCCAAGAAGCCAGCCAAGAAAACAGCCAAAACCAATCAGCATAAGACGGCCAAAAAAACCAAACCGGAAACCAAACAATCGCAGGAAGAGCAGGCCGTCGCCAAAGCGGTGAGCGCGCAATCGGCGGCACTGGGCGACGACGAGAAAACCGCGATTCTGAACAAAGCGCAGGAAACCGCGCAAAACAGCGGCAAACCGGTGACGCAATACCATTACTGCATCGCAACCAAAGGAAACGTCGGTTCGGCCGACGAATTCGGCAACGCGGCGTTCCGCATCCTCAACGACGAACACGGATGGCCACGCGCCGGAGCCATATTCGACCAATCCACGGACGGCAACTGCGATTTCAATCTCGTGCTGTCCCAAGCGTCGGGAATGACGTCGTTCTCGCCATCATGCTCGGTGGAATACAGCTGCAGGGTCGACAACAACGTGATCGTCAACGACGACCGTTGGAACGGTGGCACGCAACAATGGCTCGCCGCCGGCGGCAACCTGGCACGATACCGCACGATGGTGATCAACCATGAGGTCGGACACCGGCTGGGGCACATCGACAACGAAACGACCTGCGCCGGCGAAGGCCAGTTGGCGCCGCTGATGCAGGAGCAATCCATGCATTTGGACGGCTGCAAGGTCAACGAATATCCGCTTGACTCGGAGCTGTGGATCGGCTGAACGTCGACTGCTTCCCGTTATTTTCTGCTGTTTTCTGCTGTTTTCTGCTGTTTTCCGGACTGACCGGGTCGTCTCGGCAATTCGGCGAGATTCGGCCAGCCGTTGTCACAAGCCGAAATACGCGTCGAAATCGTCTTGGCTGATACTGCGGTCGGCCGTATCGGCCCGTACCTTACCCCAATCGAACTCCTGCAACGCCTCGACGGCGCTCATCGGCTGCGGACTGGTATGCGCGGAATCGCCCTGCAAACCAAGCAGCCACGCGCAATAGCCGACAACCTGTTCCGCGGTGACGCCATGCGCGCGCAGCGCCCCCATATCCAAAGAGCGCTCGCGTTTGGCGAGTCTGCGGCCGGCCGCGTTGTCGATAAGCGGCAGATGCGCGTACCGTGGGTTTTCGGGGTTATATGGGGTGTATTGCGATTGTGGTGCGTGCTGCGATGGTGCAGAAGCCTGCGTTTTCGCCTTGCGGAATCCCGCCTTGATAAGTGCTTGGCGAATGGCGATTTGCAGGGCGTTCGATCGGAGCAGGTCGCGGCCGCGCACGATGTCGTCGACGCCCATGTCAAGATCGTCCACGACCACCACCAGCTGGTAGGAGAACAGGCCGTCGGCGCGGCGCACGATGGTGTCGCCGACGTCGTGCGCCAGATTGAATTCCTGATGACCGAACACTGCATCATCGAATTGGACGGTTGCGCGCGGGTTTGTGTCGGCGGGCATGGCGATGCGCAGCGAATGGCGGTCGCCGTTGGCCAGCCGCCGCCGGACGGTATCCGGATTGCTGGCGATAAGCCGGCGGCACGTGCCGGGATACACCATGAAACGGTCGCCTTCCTGCGGTGCGGAGGCTGCGCGGATGTCGGCGCGCGAGCAGAAGCAAGGGTAAATCAGCGGGGTTGTGCCAGCGATTGCGTTGTTGGCTGCGCTGCCGACTGCGGGGGTGTGGTCGTTGCGCGCGTCAAACGGCGAATCGTATGCGTCGTCAATCGTCAGGTTTTCCAAGCAATGCAGCGCCTCACGGTACAGGTCGTGCCGGGCGGATTGGAACACCGGATCGCCGTCCCAATCCAAGCCAAGCCAATGCAGATCGTCCATCATCAGTTCGGCCGCGCCGGGCACCACGCGCGGTTCGTCGATGTCTTCGATGCGCAGCAGCATGCCGTCGCCGCGGCTGCGCGCGGACAGCCATGCTCCGAGCATCGCATAGATGTTGCCGATGTGCATGCGGCCTGATGGGGTGGGTGCGAAACGACCTGGCACGGGGTTCCTTCCTGTCGTTGGCGGGCGGTTCGGTGTTGCCGATGCGGAGACCGGTTGCGCCGATGCTTGCAACTGTACCTGCATCGGCGGCCGGAACGGCGGGTTTCGTGGGGCGCGATTGTGGAATGCGTTGCTGGACGTGCCGTGACGTGCCATGCCGAGGTTGCAGCGTGCTCCGAAAACGTGCCGTCGCTGTGAGATATCTCACAGTGTGAGAAGGATATTTAGCGCATGGTGATACGGGCCGCGCGTTTCGTTTGGGGTGTGCGTAAGGTGGTGTGCGTCATCCGGTATTCTGGGTGGTGATTTCGGCAATTCGGTCTATGCGTTATCGGTATGGCCGGTCAAAAGGGGATTTACAAGGGGCGAATATGACGAAGCGACAGTTCAGTAGAGCGGAAATCGAATACCTGCGTACATTGCCGTCGATCGACGCGGTGACGGACAGCAGAATCACGTATGCGAGGGAATTCCAAATCGACTGCATGAGGCGGTATCTGCAGGGGGAGAAGCCGACTGCGATCTTCATTTCCGCGGGATTGAGCCCATCGGTCATCGGGCACAAGCGCATCGAACGCAATATCGCACGCTGGAAGCGTGACGAGGACATCATGCGCAAGGCGGCCGAAGAGCCGGAACCGCATGATACGGCTGTGGACAACCACAATGCGATGTCGGAAGTGCCGTTGGGCAAGATTCAATCGCTGGTATGCCAGGTGATGGTGTTGAGCGATCGCGTCGATAAATTGGAGCGTTTGGTGGAGGGGCTGCGCAAGGGGGATAAAATCTGAAAAAAAGTTTTCAGATTTATTGGTTTTTCCGGCGGTTCGCGCGCATTTATCTGATACATTAAATGCGTAGACGGAGTCTTTGAAGTCCCCCTTCTACTGCCGTCTGGTTTTATAGCCCGCGCGAATTTATGACCGCTTTATCGCTTCACTTCAGGTCATCGCGCGGGCTTCTTTATACGTTGTCGGCGGTTTTCTGGTAACACTGGTATCGAAATATCAGCCGACATGCCGGAAACGGTGGTGCCGGCCGCGGACCGGCGGTCGAATGAACTTGCGAGAGGTGGACGATGACTGCATACATGGATCACAAGAACCTCGCCAACGAGGTGATCGACGATGCGCGCGCACGTGAGATCACGGACGGCGTGCATCGTGTGCTCGACCGCATCGCGGCAGCTGAGGAACAAGCCGGACGCGAAGCCGGCTCCGTGCGCCTGCTGGCCGCCACGAAGACGCGCGACATCGGCGAAATCATGGTTGCGATTGATGCCGGCGTGCGCATGATCGGCGAGAACCGTCCGCAGGAAGTGACGGCGAAGGCCAAAGGGCTGGCACGGCGATGCGCGGAACGCGGGTTTTCGCTGGGCGTCGCAGGCGTCGCGCCGGATGCTGCGGCGGAGCATATTCCATTCCACCTGATCGGCCAGCTGCAAAGCAATAAAATCGGCAAAGTGCTGCCGGTGGTCGACACTATCGAATCGGTCGATTCAATCGATTTGGCAGAAAAAATTTCACGTAGAGCCGTGGCTCGCGGTATTACTGTCGGCGTGCTGCTGGAAGTCAACGAATCCGGCGAGGAATCGAAATCCGGTTGCGATCCGGCGCACGCCATCCGCATCGCGCAGAAAATCGGCACGTTGGACGGCATCGAATTGCAGGGACTGATGACGATCGGCGCGCATGTGTACGACGAAACGGTGATTCGCCGCGGTTTCTCGCACCTGCGCAAGACCCGCGACCTCATCCTCGCATCCGGCGAACCGGGCACGGACCGTTGCCGGGAACTGTCGATGGGCATGACCGGCGACATGGAACTGGCCATCGCCGAAGGTTCCACCATCGTGCGCGTCGATGCAGGCGCATTCCGCGCGGCGCTTGGCCGAGACATCCGATTCGGCGGCTCGCACGGTTGCCGGATGGCCGTATCCGATGGCGATGGAGGAGTTGGAACGGGCGCGCGCATACAATCGGCGGCTTGCCGTGGAAGGACAGCCGGTATTGGGCGAGGCGGCCGATCCGTTCACTACCAGACCGGCTGGCACTGCCGGAGATGCTGATACCGCCGACGATTCGGCGCCTTCCGGCGGTGCCGGGCTTTCCGCGGCGGACACGGACGCGAACTATCAGGGCCTGCTGGATTCCGGCGCAGGCATCATGGGCACGGTATTGGTGCCCAAAATCGGCGTGGAACTGCCGATTCGGCATGGTACGTCCGAACCGGTGCTCGCCGTCGGCGCAGGGCATCTGTACGGCACCAGCCTGCCGGTCGGCGGCACTGGCTCGCATACGGTGGTCACCGGGCATCGCGGCCTGGTCAAATCGTTGATGTTCACACGGCTCGACGAACTGCACGACGGCGATTTCATGTACATCAAAGTGATGGACGAGACGCTGGGATACGAAGTGGACCGAATCAGCGTGATCGAACCGGACGACGTCTCACGGTTGAAAATCGTGCCCGGCGAAGACCGGCTGACGTTGATGACCTGCACGCCATACGGCATCAACACGCATCGGCTGCTAGTCTCCGGGCATCGCGTCGCAATACCGCTGCCCGCGCCAGATCCGGCCGACGTGCGCGACGAACGTGCGACCGAACTGGGCGCGCTCGCCATGACCATCGTTTGCACGATGGGCGGCATGCTGTTGTGCTGCATGGTCGTGCGGTCGATGCGGCCCCGACACCGAATCATGCGGCACGCTTCCGCCTGGCCGCGTAAAGGATAAGGGGGAAGGCCGCGATTTTCGCTGGTCCGCACGTTCCCCGAACCCATCAATGGAGGGGACGGGTTTCAAAACGTTCATCCATAAGGTTCAAGGCATGGAGGCGCATAGGCAATTCGCCGCAGCGCCATGAGAGATGGACATGTCATGAAGTGGATGAAGGACCCGCTTGCCGGCTTCATAAGCCGGTGTGGCGCGCGGATGGGAAAATTCACCGCATTGCTTGTCACGATTGCGATGCTGGCCGGCACCACGGGAGCCGGCGCGACCGCGTTCGCCGACGAAACGGTGACGGATGGCGGCAACGTGGCCGCCGAATCCGTAGCGAGCCAGCCGGAATCGACACAACAATCCGATGCTGAAAACGCAGTCGGATCGGACGTTGCCGACATTGCCGGGCAAGATGTTGCCGGACAGTCCGCAACGGACGATGACGACGCACAATGCCTTACGGACGACGGCGAATCGCAGCAGCCATCGAACGAACAAGCGCAATCGCAACTGCAGTCGCAATCGCAACCGGAACAACCGTCGGAGACGATGCCGGAACAGCGGCAGCCGTGCGATAAGACGGAACAGCCGAATGAGCAGAAGGAGCAGGAACGGCAGGCGGTTAGGCAGCCGACGGCTGAGAACGCTGACGTACCTGCAAATGGTGCTGCACCGGCTCAAGACGGCGATCGAAACGACCATGCCGGCGAAAATCGCACGGATGCTGTGGCGAATGGCGATGCGGGCGCGACAGCCGATGACGGCAAAACCGGCGATGCGGACGATGCTGACAACGATGGCAACACTGCTGAAGATGCCGACGATGCCGACAAGAACGGTAAGAATGACGCCGACAAGGATAACGCCGACAAGGCTTTCGCGTCGGCTCAAAACGGCAACGATAACGACAAGAATGATGCTGCCAAAGACGATGCCGACGCCGACGAACACATCATGCGCGATCGCTTCACCTTCAATCGCAAAACCGTGATGCGTGCCGCGCGTAACGTCGCCGTGCCGCAGCCGGATCACGCGAAAAGCATCATACAACGGCGGCGGCAAATACACACTGAACCTCAACGTGGTGGGCAAGGACACCCGTGAAAGCCATGAGGTCACGGAGAAAATCGAAGTGGTGCTCGTACTGGACACGTCCGGATCGATGAACTACTGCATGGACGGAAGCCAAAGAGGATGCAACAAATCGAATCCGAAGCGGTTGACGGCGCTGAAAGAAGCGGCGACCAGCTTCATCGACGCCACCGAGACCACCAACGACACCATCCAGGACAAAGACAGCAAAGTGCGAATCGCCATCGCTCAATTCGGGCAGACATCCGGCGTGGTGAGTTCCCTGACCAGCGATACCGCCGCTCTGAAATCATCGGTGAGCAGGCTGTCCGCCAATGGCGCGACCCCTGCGGACAAAGGCATGGCCGCCGCGCAGACGGCATTGCTGCGGGCAAGGCCAGGCGCGAAGAAAGTCGTCATTTTCTTCGCGGACGGTGTGCCGACCACGCAAAACACTTTTAGCACGAGAGTCGCCAATGACGCCGTGCAAACCGCGCTCGCCATGAAATCGGCCGGCACGCTCATCTACAGCATCGGCATCTTCGAAGGCGCCAATCCGGAGCAGCAATCGTTCGGTAACAGGGAGAACGACCAAGCCAACCAGTTCATGCACGCCGTGTCCAGCAACTATCCGAACGCCACCGCGTACAACAAAACCAATTGGGGTACGGGCGGCAACCTCGGCTACTACAAGGCCACCAACAGCGCGGACGATCTGACGAAGATCTTCGACGACATCCAGAAGGAGATCACCACGGGAAGCGCCTACAGCGGCGTCTCGATCGTCGACGAGCTGTCCGAATACGCGCAGGTCGATGGCGTTGTCTGGAACATGGCCGGCATGCGGAACTTCGGCGGAACGACCTACTACCGGGTGACCGGCGGCGTGACGCTCAACGTGACGAATCTGCCTTCGGGGGCTACGCCTCCAGTGCTGGAACGTGATTACACATTGTGGTACAGCGACGCCGGCAATGGCAAGATCCGCGTCGAATTCGCCGGCGATTACGAGCTGCTGCACAACGCGACCTACACGCTCTCGTACGGCATAGTGCCAACCGACAGCGCCTACGCGCGGGTCAATATGGTCGACGGCGGCATCAACTACGACGCGACCGGCGACGCGGGCACCGGCACGACTTCCGCAGGAAAGCCGGGCTTCCGATCGAACGCGTCGGCGCAGGTCTGTTACACCTTCGACAAGCAGTCCGCCTGCGCGGCCTACCAGCATCCCGTATTGCAGGTGCCGTCCGCCAACGTGGTCGTGACGAAACATTGGGAAGGCGGAATGCCGGCGAGTGGAGCCACATTGCGCATCGATTTCATGCAGGGCGGCGCATCGAAGCTGGGCAAAGACCTTTCCGAAGATGACGAGCTGCCTACCGGCGAATGGCAGTACGCATTCCGTGGCGTGATGGCAGGCGACTACACCGTCACGGAAGGCAACATCGCCGGCTATCACGCGAAAGGCAACGTCACCTCAGTGCCGATCAGCATCACCAGAGCCGACATGTGGAGCGCGTTCGACAAGGGACAGACCGCCACCTACGAAGCCTCGTTCACCAACGTGAAAGAGACGGTGGCCGTGCTGCCGCTGTCCGGCGCATCGGAAGGACGGACCTGGCTGGTCGTGGCCGGCGTCACGGCACTGGTGCTGCTGCTTGCAGGCATCGTCGGACTGGCTTTGATCGGGCGCGGACGGCCGTGACGGAACTGCCGGACGGCAATCGCAATTCTCTGATCGCAATCCGGCAATCGCATTTTTTCAATCACAACTAAAGAGCAACACAACTTACGAAACTTCCCATAAAACCAACCAATCGGCTGCGGTAACAAGGCCGACCAAACCAAGGAAGAGAGGTCTCTCATCATGAAGACGAGAAGGCTTTGTGCAGTAATCGCCGCGGCGGCAACGTTGCTGGGCGGTATGGCGTTCGGCACGGCCGGAGCGTATGCGACCGGCAGCGCATCGATCGAAGTGCGGCATTCGCAGAAGGGGCACACCTACTCCGCGTACAAGTTCGCGTCATTGACGGTGGACGGCGACGCCGTGCAGGTCGACACCGACGCCGATTTGGTGACTGCGGTGACCGACGCGGTGGCCGCCGCCAACAACAACATGGACCCCGTTGTCAGCATGCCCTCCGAATATGACAGCAATCCGGCCGCGTTCGCCGTAACCAAGACCGGCGATAACGACGCCGCCTGGTTCCGCACATTCGCGGCCTCGTTGGCGGTTGGCGATGGCGTCGTTGCCGACAAAACCGTTGCAGGCAACGGCGGTACGGCTGCCATCGGTTCGCTTGAAGAAGGCTGGTATCTCATCACCGATGTGGACAAGGACGGCGGTCGGGGAACCAATGCCATCGTCGCCACCACGCTGAACGGCGTGGCCGCCACATTCAAAGTGAAGGGCGATCCGGCAACCGGCCAGGGCAAGATCAACGCTGTCGGCATGTTTGTGGCCAAGAACGAGAACGAGCCCGACCAGCCGGGCAAGACGGCCGATACGATTACCACCACTGAAGGCGTGAGCATTGGGCAGACCGTCGCCTACACCATCACGCTGGATATTCCGAACGCGGCCGAAGGCTACGACAAGTATCCGTACTTCGTGAAGGACGTGGCATCCAAGGGCCTGACGGTCAACAAGGACTTCAAGGCCGTTGTCCGAGCCGCGGATGGCACGGAAACGAATATGCCGTTCGCCTACGTGACCGTTCCGACCGTTGGAGCCGACGGCAAGACCACCACCGTGCTGGAATTCGACTTGGCCAACAAGAGCGGCCAGCTGGTCATCACCTACACCGCCGTGGTCAACAAGGACATCATCGACATGGGCAACAAGGTTACCAACAAGGCGGCCGTGTCCCGTGACACCGAGGTGTGGAATACGCCGGTCGAATTCGACTCCTATACCGGGGGCTTCTCCTTCCACAAGTACGGTGTCGGAAGCGATGCCAATGGTCTCGCAGGAGCGAAGTTCCACGTGTTCGAGGGAACCGAGGTTTCGCAGACCCCGCTCAAGTTCATCAAGATTGTGGATGGCGAATACCGCCTTGCCGAAGCGAACGAGAACGGCGCTGTCGCGGATGTGGAAACCACCACCGGCGACGTGAAAATCATGGGCTTGAATTCCGGCAAGTACACGCTGAAGGAAACCGGATTCGCGAGCGGCTATGCGAAGAACTTTATGCCGATCTTCACCGTCGAACTAGCTGTGAACCAGGAAACCGGCAAGTCGACCTTCAAGCTGGTCGGCGCCAACAACCTCGGTCTGGCAAGCAGGCTTGACGAGGGCATGTCCGACAAGGCAATCCAGGTCAAGAACGTGAAGAACGTCACGCAGCTGCCGCTCACCGGCGCAATGGGCACCGCGTTGTTCACCATCGCGGCCCTGGTAATGGCCGGAGCCGGACTGGCGCTCGTGCTGCGCTTCCGCGAATCCGATACGCCGATGGCGGTCTGAGCGGGCCAGCAGACAGGCAACGGGGCTTGTTCGGGCGGGTGAGTCGTTGAGCGATCAACGGTTCACCCGCTTTTGTTGTGACGAATACGGGCGATTTAGGGTTTCGTACCGCCTGAAATGGTTGGAAAAACGCCATTCGTACCGGTATGATGGAACACGAAGCGAACAACGAATCGGATTGCGGCCTTGCATCGCAAACGCGTATCGCAAGCGCGCATCGCAAACCGAATCGCAAGCCGAACAGGGGAATGGCATGACGGAGGCCATTCGACTGCCGTGCGGTGGAAGGGAGCCGCCGCACGCCAAGCCGAAAGGGAACATCATGTGCAACGGTGGGGGAGCGTTCAGTCCGGAAGAAGTCGAATATCTGCGCTCGCTGCCGGTGGTGGCCGAAGCGACGTCGCGACGCATCACCTACACGGAATCGTTCAAACACAACTGCATGCGCCGGTACCATGCGGGCGAATCGCCGGTCGAACTGTTCCGCGAAGCCGGACTCGACCCATCGCTGATCGGCTATAAGCGCATCGAACGTTGTTTCGCGCGCTGGCGCAAGATTGCCTGCCGTATGGGCACGGACCGGCTGGTATCGGTTGATGGGAATGGTGGAGTGGTGCCATCGGCGTCGGCGGATGTGGCGCCGTCGGCGGAATCTGCGGAGGTTGCTCGATCTGCGGTATCGCAGCCGGTGCAGCCAACGCAAACGACGGAAACGCAAAGCAATGCGACGCTGCCCGCGCCGCGCAACGCAGCCGAAGTCCCGATTCTGTCGGGAGGTGACGTGCGCGACCTGCTCATCGCCCAGCAGGTGCGCCGCATCGACGAGCTGGAACGCGAGGTGGCGGCGTTGCGGGCGGAACTGCATCGCAAATAATCGCAAAAATCGTAAAAAATGCGAGCAATCGGCATCGTCCGCAAAGCGACGCATGTCGAGAACGGCGGGCGTGGCGAGCGGGTAGACTTGCGGGTATGAGAATCGCACGTTTTACGCATAATGATGTACCGCAGTACGCCTTCGTTCAGACCGACAAGAACGACGGCAAGGACTATCTCGTGGCCTTGAACGGCTATCCGCTGTCCGGCCAGGCCGTCGAGCCGACCGGCGAGCGCTATCCGGTGGATGGTGACGGCATTCGTCTGCTGGCTCCGGTGATTCCGTCGAAGGTGTACGGTTTGGCGAAGAATTATGAGGCGCATGCGCAGTTCATGCATGAGGCCGGTCATTCCGATATCAAGCATGCGCCGGAGGATATGGTGATTTTCACCAAGCCGAGCACGTCGGTGATTGGTCCGGATGATCCGATTGTGATTCCGCTGTGTTCGAATGATATGAATTTCGAGCCGGAGTTGGCTGTGGTGATGGGTCGTATCGCCAAGAATGTGCCGGTGGAGCAGGCCATGGATTATGTGCTGGGTTTCACGTGCGTGAATGATGTGACGTTGCGTGATCTGCAGGGTCTTGATCCGACGTGGACGCGTGCGAAGGGTTTTGATACGGCGTGCCCGTTGGGTCCGTGGATTGTGACGCGTGACGATGTGGATTGGAAGGATGCGAAGATTTCCTTCACGCTCAACGGTGAGGATGTGCCGATGGCGTCGGGTACCACGGCGAATCTGATTCACGGCATTCCTGAGCAGATCGCGGCGATTACGAGTTTCACCACGCTGCTGCCGGGCGATGTGATTATGACGGGTACGCCGAACGCGTCGGGTCATCTGGATTCGGGTGACGAGGCGATCGTGCACGTCGAGGGCATCGGCGATCTGCGCAACGTGGTGGTGCGCGGCTGATTTTCGGCTTGCTGGCGGACTTTGGATTAGGCGGGTTTGCAACGTTTCGTGATTTCGTTACGTTGCTGCCCGCCTTTTTCGTATGTATTGCGATTGCCGGTGAGCGCTGGTGATTGTCGGTGACTGCCGTCCTGTGTCGAAAGACGGTTTTGAGAAACGCAAAAAGTTGAGTGTGTGGGACTCAAGTTTTGGGAATATAATGGCGATGAAGTCGGTTGAGCATATCAGACAACGACATATGCGTCCGAACGCCGGCCCGGTAGCGAAGGCCGGGCGGCCGGGCGCGAACCATGGAGGATGATATGGAACAGAAGTTCACGCAGATGGCGCAGGAAGCGCTTTCGGACGCCGTTCAGAACGCGGCGGCGCTGGGCAATCCGCAGGTAGACACCCTGCACCTGCTGGACGCGATGCTGCGTCAGGAAAACAGCATGGCCCGCGCGCTCATCGAAGCGGCAGACGGCAACGCGCAAAACGTGAGCGCCGAAGTGCATCAGGCGATGCAATCGCTGCCGAGCGCCAGCGGATCGACCACAACGCAGCCGGACGTCAGCAGGCAGCTGTCGGCGGTGCTATCGCAAGCCGAAAAAGAAATGCAACGGAGGGGAGACGAGTACGTCACCGTCGACCTCATGCTGGTCGCGATCGCGGCCGCGAAACCTAATCAAAGCGCGGACATCTTGGAAAAGAACGGTCTTACCGCGGATAAGCTGCGTAACGCCCTGACCGCCGCGCGCGCGGCAGCGACCGCAAGGTGACCAGCGCCGACGCGGAAGGCTCGTATAAAGCTTTGGAGAAGTACTCCACCGATTTGACGGCCGCCGCGAAGGAAGGCAAGCTCGACCCGGTGATCGGCCGCGACCAGGAAATCCGCCGCGTCATCCAGATCCTGTCCCGCCGTACCAAGAACAATCCTGTGCTGATCGGCGAGCCTGGCGTCGGCAAAACCGCCGTCGTCGAAGGCCTGGCGCAGCGCATCGTCGCCGGCGACGTGCCGACCACCCTGCAGAACAAGAAGCTTATCTCGCTTGACCTGGGCTCCATGGTGGCTGGTTCCAAGTACCGTGGCGAATTCGAGGAACGTCTGAAGAGCGTGCTTGAGGAGATCAAGAAGGCCGACGGGCAGATCATCACCTTCATCGACGAGATCCACACCATCGTCGGCGCGGGCGCGGCCGAAGGCTCCATGGACGCGGGCAACATGCTCAAGCCCATGCTGGCCCGTGGCGAACTGCGCCTGATCGGCGCCACCACACTGGACGAATACCGTGAGAACATCGAAAAGGATCCGGCGCTCGAACGTCGTTTCCAGCAGGTGTTCGTCGGCGAGCCGAGCGTGGAGGACACCGTCGCCATCCTGCGCGGCATCGCGCCGAAGTATGAGGCCCACCACAAGGTGACCATCGGCGACGACGCGCTGGTCGCGGCGGCAACCCTGTCGAACCGCTACATTTCCGGACGCCAGCTGCCGGACAAGGCCATCGATCTGGTGGACGAAGCCGCAGCGCACCTGCGCATGGAACTCGACTCCTCGCCTGAGGAAATCGACGAACTGCGCCGCCAGGTGGACCGTCTCAAGATGGAGAAGTCGTACCTGCTGGGCAATCCGAAGAACGACAAGGCCGCGGAAAAGGCCGAAGCGGAACTGGACGACAGCGCCAAGGACCGTCTCACCGATTTGAACCAGGAAATTGCCGACAAAAGCGAAAAGCTCAACGGGCTGAAAGCGCGTTGGGACGCCGAAAAGAACGGCCACAACCGTATCGGCGACCTGCGCAAGAAGCTCGACGAGCTGCGTACGCAAGCCGAAAAGTACGAGCGCGAAGGCGACCTGGCGAAATCGTCAGCCATCAACTACGGCGAAATCCCGGCCATCCAGAAGGAAATCGCCCAAGCCGAGAAGAACGAGGCGGAATCAGGCGGAGCCGACAATGCCAACGCCGACGTGCCGATGGTCCCCGACCGCGTCGACGCCGACTCCATCGCCGAAATCGTCTCCGACTGGACCGGCATCCCCGTGGGCCGTCTTATGCAGGGCGAAAACGAGAAGCTCCTGCACATGGAGGAGTACCTCGGCAAGCGCGTGATCGGCCAGAAGGAAGCCATCCAAGCGGTTTCCGACGCCGTGCGTCGCTCGCGTGCCGGCATCTCCGACCCGAACCGTCCGACCGGATCGTTCCTGTTCCTCGGCCCCACCGGCGTGGGCAAGACCGAACTGGCCAAGGCGCTCGCCGACTTCCTATTCGATGACGAGAAGGCCATGGTGCGCATCGACATGAGCGAATACATGGAGAAGGCTCCGTGTCCCGCCTGATCGGCGCCGCGCCGGGCTACATCGGCTACGAAGAGGGTGGCCAGCTTACCGAAGCCGTGCGTCGCCGTCCGTATTCGGTGGTGCTGTTCGACGAGGTGGAGAAGGCCAATCCGGAAGTCTTCGACGTGCTGCTGCAGGTGCTTGACGACGGTCGCCTGACCGACGGCCAGGGCAGGACCGTGGACTTCAAGAACACGATTCTGATCATGACCTCCAACCTGGGCTCGCAGTTCCTCGTCAATCCCGACATGGACGCGGACGCCAAGAAGAAGGCCGTGATGGACGCCGTGCACATGCAGTTCAAGCCGGAATTCATCAACCGTCTGGACGAACTGGTCATGTTCCACCCGCTGACCCGCGAGGAGCTCGGCGACATCGTGGACATTCAGGTCGCGCAGGTGTCCGCACGTCTGACCGACCGCCGCATCACGCTCGACGTGACCGATTCGGCGCGCGAATGGCTTGCCAACACCGGTTACGATCCGGCGTACGGCGCACGTCCGCTGCGTCGCCTGGTGCAGACCGAAGTCGGCGACCAGCTTGCCCGCATGCTGCTGGCCGGCGAAGTGCACGACGGCGACACCGTGCTGGTGGACCAGACCGGCGGCGACCACCTGGAGCTGTCCGCGTGGGCCGCGGACCAGCTGGAGGATATGGGCGAGGGGAAGACGGACGATTCCGCCGACGTCCCGAACCCGGCTGAGTGACGATTATCGATTGGTTACCTGTCGGTCGTAAGCCTGCAATACCAGGCCTGCGACCGACAGCACGGTCGAACCGAGCAGTATGGCGATCGCCAGCTTCGGTTGCACGCCGAACGCCAGCCACAACGCGCACGTCCACACCGCGACCACCATCGTCACCGACGTGGTGATCTGCAGCACACGTGCGCGGATCGCATGACCTACCACAGCGCGGAAGAGCAATTCTTCCGCGCTTTTTTCTTGCGTTGGCTCAGGGGATTTCGCTTGAGATCGCGCCGATTCTGTTGATTCTGTTGACTGTGCCGATTGCGCCTTTTCTGTTTCTGCCGTCTGCTGCGCGGTCATCGCGTGTTGCCGGACAAGCGTGCCAGCCAGCGAAAGCGTCGCGACCACGCCGACGAACGCGAAATACGGATCGCGCGAGCCGGCCGGGAAAATCCACGACACCACGCACAGCAGCAGGCTGTACGCGTAAACAATCGCCATGCCAAGCGAAACCAGCGAATCGCCGTTCGGACGCCGCCGCTGCAATGCGGGCAGGCCGCGGTGGTGAATCGGCGCCGCGCAATAGAACATGACCGGCGTGATGACGATGGCGTGCGGCCACGGATTCGTCAGCCATCCCGGCATGGCGATTTTGGCCAGCGCCAGTAATGTGATGACGAACGTTGGAATGGTCAGGATAAGCGCGATGACGAGGCGCTTGCCGAGGTGGTCGGTGGGTTGTCCGTCGATGTCGGATGCCGATTCGCCGTCTGCCGTCACTTTGCCGTCTATCGTCACTCCACCGTCGGTTGTGTGGGATGGGTCGGCAAATCCGCCGTCCGTCCGCAGCGGAATCGCCTGGCGTGCGTCCGAGCTTGGAAACAGCCGCAACAACGCCCAGGTGGCGATGGATGCGGCCACAATCGACACGGCCGCCAAAAACAGATCGAATCCCATAATGTCCCTTCGTGTTGGGCTGATGCATTTCGCGTTCGGCTGATTTCAGCATAGTGCACGGTTGTGTGGCATGCGGTCGGTCTTGCGAATGAATGTGGATGCGTGGATTGATGTGTTCCTGACGACGTGATACCATCGAACGTATGTTCGATAATCCTGTGTTTGTAGTGATATTGCTGGTGATCGTGGCCGCGCTCGGAGCGGCTGCGGGCTTCTTCGCGGGCCGTGCCAAAGGGCAGGATATGGCCCGTGGCGCGAAGGAATCCGACCTGAACGAGGCGAAGGCGCAGATCGAGGCGGACAAACAGGACATCAGCAATCTCAACGCGGCTGTTGTGCAATACCGTACGCAGGCGGAAGGATTCAGCCAGCAGCTGACGTATCTCAAATCGCAATTGGCACAGGCCCAGCGTGCCGAGGAAATGCGCGTGGAACGTGAACGGCAGCGTGCCGCCGAAGAAGCGAACCGTCGTCAAGCCGAAAGCGAACGGAAACTGCAGGAGCAAAGCAAGGTGCTCTCCGCACTGGCTCCGGTGCAGAAGAACCTCGACGCCCTGCAGACGAAGGTCGCGCAAATCGAAGAGGGCCGCAAGCATGAGATGGGCGCGCTCGGCGAACAGCTCAAAGGTCTTGGCGAACAGCAGGCGCGATTGGATCGCGAGACGAGCGCCCTATCATCGGCATTGCGCAACAACAAGGTGCGTGGCGCGTGGGGCGAGGCGCAGCTGCGCAACATCGTGGAATCGGCGGGTCTGTTGGAACATGTCGATTTCGACACCCAAGTTGTGGTCACCGACGCCGATGGACATACGCAACGGCCGGATATGATCATCCACATGCCGGGCGGCAAAACCATTCCGATCGACGCGAAAGCGCCATATGCCGACTACCAGCGCGCATGCGAGATTCCAGACACCGCCTCACCGGAGGAACTGGCCCGCAAGAACGAGCTGCTGCATTCCCATGCCAAAGCGGTACGAGACCATGTGAAGACCCTGGGAGACAAAGCCTACTGGAACGCGTTCAGCGATGCTCCGGATTTCGTGATCGCGTTCATCCCCAACGAATCGTTGCTGCAGGCCGCATTGGAAACCGACCCGACACTGATGGACGACGCATTCGCGCAGAAAGTCGCGCTGACCTCGCCGATCACCCTATGGGCGGTGCTCAAATCCGTGGCATACGCATGGCAGCAGCAAAGCCTGACCGATGACGCGAAAATGCTGTTCGACCTGTCCCGAGAGCTGTACGAACGGTTTGCAGTATTGGGGGAGCGGGCCACCAAACTGGGTTCCGCCATCACCAAAACGGTCGGCGCATACAACTCGTTCGCCGCGTCGCTCGAATCGCGCGTGCTGGTCACCGCGGCAAACTGCAACGCGTCGACCAGAGCAAGGTCATCGGCACCGTCGACATGATCGCGCCCGAAAAAGGGGATATCCGCGAGTTGTCCGCTCCCGAGACCAACGCCGAATGACCATGTTTATCGCTCATAAATCACCCATACCGCACGGTGAATGACGAGCCGAAAGGATAGGCTGGAACCATGACCGAAGAGAACACTTTCCGCAAGACGACACCGGTTCCGACGCATGATTCCGCTGCGGGCCAGTCTGTTTCCGCTTCGACGGAATCCACCGTCGATTTCGCCATGCTCGAACCTCGCGACCAGCTCAAGACGCTGCTGCAGGCCGAAATGAAGGACAAGCCTTTCTCGGAACTCTCCTCCGTGCTGTTCGACCATCGTGGAGCCTCCATCGTCGGCCATATCCTGCTCGACACGTTGGAGGAAGCCGGCTATTCCGTCGACGATTTCGACACGGTCGGCGCATTGACCGCCGCGGCCGTGCCGCTGGTCTCCGCCATGATCCAGGCCGCCGCCTCCCGTGGTGAGGATTTGGACGGTTTCGTCATGGACTTCGTCTATCCGTCCATCAAGGGTCCGTCGATTGCCGGCAAACGCGTGGTGCTGATCGACTCCTGGCTGTCTGAAAAATCGTATGTGCAGACCTCATCGCTGGTCACCCTGCGCAACGGCAACGAGCTGAGCCTCGACTTCTCCGTGGTGGAGAACGAAGGCGCCAAAGTGCTGGCCGTTGCCTCGCTGATCGGCGGTGTCGACATGGTCGACCCGACCATCAAGGTCATCAACCCGGTCACTTCGGAGGAATCCGAACTGCCGTTCGTCGAAGTGTTCAAGGAATCCGAACTCCACTGAACACCAAGTTTCCCGCCGACCGACCGCAAACATATCTGCCGTTGACGTCGTCGAATGTGCGATGACAAGCATGATGATGCATACGGATGCGCGGGCCTTTGACATATTTGTATTGCTGTTCCTATGAAGGGGAGAACGTGCACGATCCCAATCCCATCGATGTTGCCGCACAGGCATCCGGCGAACCGACGTTCCGCGAGGTCGGCGTAGGACCGTGGTCGCAAACCCATCCAGGCGAACCACGCCCGGACGATGCGTCATCCCCCAATTACGACATCCGCTTCGACTCCACCCTGCTCGACGAAGGCGACCGCCGCAACGTGCTCGACCGCTACCGCTACTGGACGGTCGCGGCCATCAAAGCCGACCTGGACTCCCGCGGGCGCCACGATTTCGAAGTCGCCGTGGAGAACTGGACCCACGATTTCAACATCGGCTCCATGGTGCGCACCGCCAACGCGTTCCAAGCGCGCCGCGTGCACATCGTCGGCCCGCACAAATGGAATCGCAAGGGCGCGCTCATGACGGAGCTGTACCAGCACGTCGAAAACCATCCATCCATAACGGAACTCGTCGAATGCTGGAAACTGCGCATCGCCGGCGAAATCGCCGCCGCCCAATCGCAAGCCGCCGCCATCGCCTTCCATATGCGTGGCTCCGCAGCCGCGACGGACGGCGCTTCCGGCACTGCCCCGAACACAGGCGAAACCATGGTCCAACTGGAAGCCTTGGACGCGAAAATAGCAGAACTGCAAGCCGCCCGCGTCATCGCGCTCGACATCATTCCCGGCGCGGTGCCCATGGAAACCTACCATTTCCCCGAACGCTGCCTCATGCTTTTCGGCGCGGAAGGCCCGGGCCTGTCCGAAAAAGCGCTCGAACTGGCCGATGACGTGGTCTACATCTCCCAATTCGGCTCGGTCCGTTCCATCAACGCCGGCGCCGCCGCCGCGGTCTCCATGCACGCCTGGATCGCCCAGCACGCCGCGCCGCAAGCCTGATCGCGCCATCGGCACGCGGCAAGAAAAGCCGTCGAACGTTGCTGTACCGGAAAGATGACCAGGTGTCCAACGATTGGGTTGCGAAATGGAAGGCAACGTCCGCGGCTGGGTTGCGAACGGGGCACGAAATAGGGCACACGCTCGTCACACAGACGCGTTACTGTTAGGGTCATGCCTACTTTCACCAAAGAAGAAATCGTGCATTTGGGCGATCTGGCCCGAATCGCACTCACGGACGAGGAAATCACCCGTCTGCAGGGCGATCTGAACGTCATCGCCGAATCCATCAACAAGGTCCAGGAAGTCGCCACCGACGACGTGGAACCGACCGCGAACCCGGTCCCGCTGGAAGCCTACCTGCGTCCGGACGTCCCCGAGACCCCGCTGACCCAGGCCGAAGCCACCGCAGGCGCCCCGGTCTCCGAGGCCGGCATGTTCGTCGCACCGCGCATTCTGGGACAGGAGTGATATGAGCACCACCGAACTCGTCAAGCTTTCCGCCGCCGAGATGGCGGCCAAGATCAAGGCCAAGGAAGTCTCCAGCCGTGAGCTGGTCGAAGCCCACCTCGCCGTCATCGAAGCGGCCGAGCCGAGTGTCAAGGCCTTCCTGAAGGTCTCCGCCGACCAGGCCCTCGAGCAGGCCGACGCTTTCGACGCCAAGTCCGATGAGGACAAGGCGCAGCTGCCGGAGCTCGCCGGCGTGCCGATCGCCATCAAGGACATGATCGTCACCAAGGGCATCGAAACCACCGCCGCATCCAAGATCCTCGAAGGCTGGGTGCCGCCGTACGACGCCACCGTCATCGAGAAGCTCAAGGCCGCGGGCATGCCGCTGTTGGGCAAGACCAACCTCGATGAATTCGCGCAAGGCTCCTCCACCGAGCACTCCGCCTACCAGACCACCCACAATCCGTGGGATACCGAGCGCGTGCCGGGCGGTTCCGGCGGCGGTTCCGCAGCCGCAGTGGCCGCATTCGAAGCTCCGCTCGCCCTGGGTACCGACACCGGCGGCTCCATCCGCCAGCCGGGCTCGCTGACCGGTACCGTCGGCGTCAAGCCGACCTACGGCGGCGTCTCCCGTTTCGGCGCTATCGCAATGGCCTCCTCGCTCGACCAGATCGGCCCGTGCTCCCGTACGGTGCTCGACTCCGCCCTGCTGCAGGAAGTGATCGGCGGACACGACAAGCGCGATTCCACCTCCATTCCGGAAGGCCCGCGTCCGATGGTCGCCGCAGCCCGCGAAGGCATGAAGCGCGATCTGAAGGGCCTCAAGGTCGGCCTGATCAAGGAGCTTGGCGGCGAAGGCTTCCAGCCGGGCGTCATGGCCCGCTTCAACGAAGGCGTCAAGAAGCTTGAGGAAATGGGCGCGGAGGTCATCGAAGTGTCCCTGCCGCACCTGCCGTACTCCCTCGGCGCCTACTACATCATCATGCCGTCCGAGGTCAGCTCCAACCTGGCCCGTTACGATGGCATGCGCTACGGCCTGCGCGTCATGCCGCCGGCAGGCGTTCCGCAGACCGCCGCCAACATGATGGCCTACACCCGTGAGGCCGGCTTCGGCGACGAAGTCAAGCGTCGTATCATCCTCGGCACCTACGCCCTGTCCGCCGGCTACTACGATGCCTGGTACGGCTCCGCGCAGAAAGTCCGCACCCTGATCATCGACGACTTCAAGAAGGCCTTCGAAAAGGTCGACGTGCTCGTCGGTCCGACCAGCCCGGTCACCGCCTTCAAGTTCGGCGAGAAGACCGAGGACCCGATGGCCATGTACGCCATCGACATCACCACCATTCCGGCCAATCTCGCCGGCGTGCCGGCCATGAGCATCCCGGCCGGCCTGAGCGACGACGGCCTGCCGGTCGGCTTCCAGTTCCTCGCCCCGCAGCAGCGCGACGAGGTCATGTACAAGCCGGCCGCCGCTCTCGAAGCGGCCCTCGAGGAAAGCTGGAACGGCCCAATCTGGCAGTCCCTGAAGACCCCGTGGCTCGACGGACTGGACAAGTAGGAAGCATCGGAGGAAAGAAAACAAAATGGCTGAAAAGTTGATGAAGTACGCCGATGCCGTCAAGAAGTTCGACCCGGTCATCGGTCTGGAAACCCACGTGGAGCTGTCCACCACCACGAAGCTGTTCTGCCCGGCCGAAGTCCACTTCGGCGGCGAGCCGAACACCCAGCTCACCCCGGTGAGCCTCGGCCTGCCGGGCTCCCTGCCGGTGGTCAACAAGACCGCCGTCGATTACGCGATCAAGCTGGGTCTCGCCCTGCACTGCGAAATCGCCGAATGGAGCCAGTTCGCCCGTAAGAACTACTTCTACCCGGACATGCCGCGCGATTACCAGATCTCGCAGTATGACAAGCCGACCAACGGCAACGGCTACCTCGACGTGGAGCTTGAGGACGGCACCATCTTCCGTGTGCCGATCGAGCGCGCCCACATCGAAGACGACGCCGGCAAGAACACCCACGTCGGTGGCGCTGACGGCCGTATCGAAGGCGCCGACCACTCGCTGGTCGACTACAACCGCGCCGGCGTGCCGCTGATCGAAATCGTGACCAAGCCGATCGAAGGCGCAGGAGACCGCGCCCCCGAAATCGCAGGCGCCTACATGCGCGCCATCCGCGACATCGTGCGTGCGCTGAACATCTCCCATGCCCGCATGGAGCAGGGCAACATGCGCGCCGACGTGAACGTGTCGCTGCGCAACAGCCCGTCCGATCCGTTCGGCACCCGTTCCGAAACCAAGAACGTGAACTCGTTCCGTGGCATCGAGAAGACCATCCAGTACGAGATCCGCCGCCAGGCCGCCATCCTTTCCGAAGGCGGCGAGATTCTGCAGGAGACCCGTCACTGGGACGAGGCCTCGCAGACCACCGCCGGCGGCCGCGTCAAGTCCGACGCCGACGACTACCGCTACTTCCCGGATCCGGATCTGGTGATGCTGCACATCACCAAGGAGCACATCGAGGAAATGAAGGCCCAGATGCCGGAAATGCCTCGTGAGCGCCGCAACCGCCTGAAGGGCGAGTGGGGCTTCAACGATCTGGAGATGCGCGACGTGCTCAACGCCGACGCGCTGGACCTGCTCGAGGACACCGTCAAGGCCGGCGCTTCCGCCTCGGGCGCCAAGAAGTGGTGGCTGGGCGAGCTGTCCCGCGAAGCCAACAACAAGGGCGTGAGCCTTGAAGAGCTGCCGATCACCCCGGCCGACGTCGCCGAGGTCGAGAAGCTCATCGCCGACGGCAAGCTCAACGACAAGCTCGCCAAGCAGACCGTCGCAGGCGTGCTCGCCGGCGAAGGCACTCCGGACGAGGTCGTCAAGAAGCACGGCTTCCAGATCGTTTCCGACGACGGCGCGCTCGAAAAGGCCGTCGACGAGGCACTCGCGGCCAACCCGGACATCGTCGAGAAGCTCAAGAGCGGCAACATGAAGCCGATGGGCGCGATTATCGGCGCTGTCATGCGCGCCACCCGCGGCCAGGCCGACGCGAAGGCCGTCACCAAGATCGTGATGGGCAAGATCAAGTGACGTTCCGGCGATTGCCGAACGTTGCCTGATTGATGGCATCGAAAGGCGTGCGTTTTTGCGATGAGAGGAATCGTAAAAACGCACGCCTTTCTGCATTTTGTTGCTTTTTATCTGCTTTTACATGCCTTTTCGTACGATTCACGCGTCGGCTGGGGGAGGTTTCACGGGGATTTTGCCTAACAAAACTCCCAGCTGGCGTTCAGTCGGGTACAATACCGTCGGTATGGGTGTGGTGAGGGACCGCGCCGAGAAACATAGGGAACGATAATCATGTCAGAGTACGCTGAAACCACAGCGAAGGAACAGACGACGGACCAGCGGGCGAGGGAGCTGCCGGAACGCATCGTCATTCCGCCCATCAAGGGCGAGATGGTGCACTTGCGCCCCGCCACCATCGACGACATCGCACGCATGGAGGTCATTGAGGCGTACGTCGGCGCATCCGGCATCACCGGCAAGGACCGCGTGGCCGAACGTGGCGCTGTGAACGCGTGGGTGCGTCGTTCCGTGGCATGGTCCAATGGCGAAAAATCGAACGAATCCGGCGTGGGGGATCCGGAATCTCGTCGTACCATCGCATGGTCCATCGTCACCGAAGCCGACCATGACGGCGACGGCGAGCTTGACGCGGCCTCTTCCGACAACGTGATCGGCATGATCTTCCTCATCGACATCGACGGCTGGGCACGTTCCGCCCGCATCCAAGTGGTGCTCGGCAAGGACTACCGCGGCCGCGGCTACTCGCGAGACATCATGCCCCGCGTGATGACGTACGGCTTCGCGCCGGAACCGGCGGGCCTCGGCATGCACCGCATTTGGGTGGCCGTGCCGGAACAGAACACGCGTTCCGTATCCGTCTACCAGTCGCTCGGCTTCGTGCCGTCCGGCCGTTCGCGCGATGCCCTGTGGAACGCGTCGGAGAACCGTTACCAGGACCTCATCGTCATGGACACGCTCGTCGACGAATTCGACCCGATCCGCTCGCTCGACGCGTTCGGCATGCACGTGATCGAAGACAATCCGGGCGTCAAGGAGGCGTTGAGCGCCCGCGAACACTCGATCGCCATCCAACTCAACTTCGTACATAAGGGCGATGCGGACGATGCCGCAGCGGCAGGCCAGAGTGGAGACACGGCGCAGACCTCCGCCGACGAGACGTCTGCCGCGCCATCGCAGGAATCGCAGCCGAACGAAGCATCCGGAACGGCGAAGACGGACCGGAAGGCCGGCGATGCCGACAACAACTGGCCGTACAGCTCGGATGAGCGCAAAACCTCGAAGGATGCTTGGTGGCGCACGCTTGGACGTGGCCGCAAGCGCGACACGGAAGGCAGACGATGAGCGCCGAGGACCTCGACAACTACGAAACCGACGCCGAGCTGTCCCTATACAAGGAATACCGCGACGTCATCAAACTGTTCACCTACGTTGTGGAGACCGAGCGCCGCTTCTATCTGGCCAACAAGGTCGATTTCAACGTGCGTTCCGCCGGCCAGGACGTCTACTTCGACGTGCGGCTGACCGACGCGTGGGTGTGGGACGTCTACCGTTCCAGCCGTTTCGTCAAGAACGTGCGCATCGTCACGTTCAAGGACGTGAACGTCGAGGAAGTGCAGAAAACCGATATCGACATTCCCGACAGCATGTAGCGGACCTACGGAAAACCAGTCTTCGGCGGAAGCCGTACGGCTGGTTTTCCTTCTATCAGGGCGATTGCTGTCGGACTTGGCGGTGATTTTGTGTGCATGCGCACAGGTGCGCTGTGCGTTTCCCTACCTTCGGGTAGAATATCTTCGATTTTGTTTGTAAAGGAGACTTCAAAGTGACGCAAAAGCAATCCGTGGTCATCATCGGTGGCGGCCCTGCCGGCCTGACTGCCGCTTGGGAGCTCGTCAAGGACGGTGGCTCCGAACAGTACGACGTGACCGTGCTGGAAGCCACCCGCGAATTCGGCGGCATCTCCCGCACCGTCAAGCATGACGGCAATCGTATGGATATCGGCGGCCACCGCTTCTTCTCGAAGGACGACCGCATCATGGACTGGTGGAAGGACGTTCTGC
>VOFH01004110.1_pt1 | contig 37123 bp, 65 predicted proteins | sample 5384091 | NCBI WGS metagenome assembly VOFH01 (sample SAMN12384727, study PRJNA508395) | human gut metagenome | isolation source: healthy gut G | host: Homo sapiens
AAGCAGTTATGGTGGCAACTCTTGGAGAGCGGAGAACAAATGATAACTACAATCTATAATGAAGAAACAATTTCAAAAGATAAACACAAAATGGGCGGGCAAAACCGTCCATTTTGTAAAAAAACAGATTCCACAAATGAGTGGTGCAAGCGCATGTCAAAAGAAAATGCGGAACACGGAACACTGGCAGTTGCAGAATTTCAGTCTGCCGGTAAAGGGAAGGCTGGGACGTAAAATGGACGGCACCGGAGGGAAGTTCAGTGATGATGTCCATTCTTCTGAAACCGGAATTTGAACCGCAATATGCGTCTATGCTGACACTTGTAATGGGATTGAGCGTAGCGCAGGCAGTGTGCGAGCTTGGTGTGGAAGTTTCTATCAAATGGCCGAATGATGTGGTCGTTTCCCACAAAGAAAATCTGCGGAATCTGACAGAAATGGGAGTGCAGGATGGAAAGATCGAGAAGTGGTGATCGGTGTCGGACTGAATGTAAATCTGAAAGAAATTCAGGATGAACTGAAGGACAAAGCGACCTCTCTGTACCTGGAGAACGGGAAAAACATACGACAGAAACCGTCTGATCGGGCTTGTTATGGAAAAATTTGAAATCAATTATGAGAAATTTGTCCAAACCTGCGATCTTTCCATGATGCTGGATGATTATAACATGCTGCTGGCAAATAAGAGCCAGCCGGTCCGCGTTCTGGATAAGATCAGCCCGTATGAAGGCGTGGCTCTGGAAATCGATAAAGATGGAGCACTTTTGGTGCGTGTGCAGAACGGAGAGATTCGTAAAGTGTGCTCCGGAGAAGTGTCTGTAAGAGGATTGTACAGCTATATTTAAGTTGCTGCGGACAGGAACATATTTAACAAAGGTTTTATATGTATCAGGAAAATGTTGTGCTCTGCGGCGCAAGTGCCTATGAGAAAAATTTTATTTTAATCAGGATTTTGATTCTCTTCCGGAATCATGTCAAACAGAACTGCATATCATGTGTGTCCTTTTACAGAGGATATCGGCGGAATCCTGACTCTGGAATTTGACGAAAACGGCAGACTTCAGTTTAAAACAGAAGCTCTGGAAGCAGATGCCCTACGATGAGATCGGAAGCGGACTGAAGATCAAACAGCTTCAGCAGGACAAAAAGAACTTCTGGAATCTCTGGAAATGTATTATAAAGTATTCTTTCTTGGGAGACCATCGAAGATGATGGCGAAATGCAGTAGGACTGAATCCATGCAGACAAGGAATGCCGGTCGGGCAATGGAAACCATTCATGGAATGCAGTGGAAAATAGGAAACGTACAGATTGATAATCCGTTTGTTCTTGCACCAATGGCTGGTGTTACGGATCTTCCATTCCGAATTCTCTGCAAAGAGCAGGGGGCAGGTCTGTTGTATGGAAATGGTCAGTGCAAAGCGATTTCTTTTCACAATAAAGAACACAATTCTCTTATGGAGATTGATCCATGTGAGCACCCGGTTTCCATGCAGCTTTTTGGCAGTGAACCGGATCTCATGGCAGAGGTTGCGAAATCCATTGAGGACAGAGATTTCGATATCCTGGACATCAATATGGGATGCCCTGTGCCGAAGGTTGTCAATAACGGCGAGGATCTGCATTGTTGAAAACCCGAATCTGATTGAAGAGATCGTTCGAAAAGTATCATCTGCAATCAGTAAACCGTTGACTGTCAAGGTGCGAATCGGATTTGAGAATGAACCGGTAGATATTGTTGAGATCGCGAAACGTATTGAGGATGCGGGGAGCAGCAGCACTTGCAGTGCATGGGCGCACCAGACAGCAGTACTATTCCGGCACTGCAGACTGGGATACAATCCGCAGGGTAAAAGAAGCGATTACCATTCCTGTAATTGGAAACGGAGATGTAGATTCTCCACTGAAAGCAGAAGAACTGGTGAAACAGACAGGATGTGATGCAGTTATGGTGGGACGCAGTAAGGGAAATCCTGGTTATTCCGCGAGCTGAACCATTATTTTCCGGACAGGAGAACTGTTGGAACGCCCGTCTGTAGAGGAAATACGTGAAATGATCCTGCGTCATGCCAGAAAACAGATTGAATTAAAAGGGGAGTTCGTAGGAATCCGTGAGATGCGTAAACACGTTGCCTGGTATACTGCAGGCATGCGTCACAGCGCAGGGCTCAGAAGAGAGTCAAACACCATATGAAAGTTATGAAGCTCTGGAGGGCTTTTATCAAGATATAGCATAAAAGTTAAAACCATGTGAAATGCAGAAATATAAACAATAGCAAAGGCGCTCGGTGCTTGACAATCCGGGTGCAGATTTGGGTATAATACAGAAATTGTGAATATCCTAGAATAAGTCTGCCCTTTTTAGGTATGATGTATCAGATTCTTATACATAAATCCATGTAGTGATCCGGGGCGAAAAGAAACGCAGAAGCCTATACCGGATGTTGAAAGGGAGTAAGGTTATTATGGAAGAAAAGAAAAACTTACTAACTTATGCAGGACTTAAAAACTAGAAGAAGAGCTGCATGATTTAAAGGTAAAGAGAAAAAAGTAGCAGAAAAGATCTAAGGAAGCCAGAGAGCAGGGTGATTTATCCGAGAATGCTGAGTATGATGCAGCAAAAGATGAACAGCGTGATATTGAAGCACGTATCGAAGAAATCGAGAAGATCTTAAAGAATGCTGAAGTTGTTGTAGAGGACGAAGTAGATCTGGACAAGATCAGCGTTGGATGTAAGGTTAAAGTACACGATTTTGAATTCGAAGAAGACATCGAGCTGAAGATCGTAGGTTCCACAGAGGCTAACAGCCTTGAAGGCAAAATCTCCAACGAATCTCCGTAGGAAAAGCACTGATCGGTGCGCATACAGGTGATGTAGTAGAAGTAGAGATGCCGGCAGGAATCATGAAATACAAGGTTCTTGAGATCCAGAGAAACGTATAAGAGACAGATGACTGAGGTGCGCGTAGAGATTTATCATGCAAAGGCATAACGCGCACCTTTCTCTGACTATATAAGCAGATAATAAAGAAGACAATAAGAAGTTTGTTATTTCTTATTTTTGTCTGTATATCTGATAAATTGATATTTGAAAATACAGGATTCTGTTGAATGGAATCTTCTGTTACATCTGATATCACATGGAAATGTAGAATAAATGTAACTATTCAGTAGTCTACTATCCCAGGTGTTTTTGGCAAGTACCAAAAAATGGCCAAAATGCCATCACCGCAGGTGATTTTTTAATGCATTTTGGCTCGTAACTGGTGAAGGTACTGAACAGTTATGAACAAATAATAATTATACAAGTATATAAGGAGGAACCAAGGTGGCACAGCAGAAGCAGGAACAGGATTTAAACCAGTTACTGAAGGTACGTCGCGATAAACTGGCAGATCTTCAGGCTAATGGAAAGACCCATTTCAGATCACAAAGTTTAACCAGACTCATCACTCAATGGAAGTGAAGAGTCTTTATGAAGCACATGAGGCAGAACTTCTCAAAGATCGTGCAGAAGTAGATGTAACAGGTCTTGATGAAGAACAGGCAAAGGAAGCTGTTAAGAAAGATTACGAAGAGAGAAGAGAAATCATGGACGCAAGCCCGATCCACGTAGCGATCGCAGGACGTATGATGTTCAAGAGAGTTATGGGTAAAGCTTCTTTCTGCAATATCCAGGATTTACAGGGAAATATTCAGGTTTATGTAGCAAGAGATGCAATCGGAGCAGATTCCTATGCAGATTTCAAAAAATCCGATATTGGTGATATTTTCGGTCTGGAAGGCTTTGCTTTCAGAACAAGAACAGGCGAAATCTCTATCCATGCTGAAAGCATGACTCTTCTTTCCAAGAGTTTACAGATTCTTCCTGAGAAATTCCACGGACTGACAGATACAGATACCCGTTATCGTCAGAGATATGTAGATCTTATCATGAATCAGGAAAGCAAGAATGTCTTTATCAAACGTTCTCAGATCCTCAAAGAAATCCGTAACTTCCTTTCAGACCGTGACTTCATGGAAGTAGAGACTCCGATGCTGGTTGCAAATGCAGGTGGTGCTGCAGCAAGACCGTTTGAAACTCATTATAATGCACTGAACGAAGATGTTAAGCTTCGTATCTCTCTTGAACTTTATCTGAAGAGACTGATCGTTGGTGGTCTTGAGAAAGTTTACGAGATCGGACGTGTATTCCGTAACGAAGGTGTAGACACCCGTCATAATCCGGAGTTTACTCTGATGGAGCTTTATCAGGCATATACAGATTATGAAGGCATGATGGAGCTGACTGAGTCTATGTTCCGTTACCTTGCAGAGAAGGTCTGTGGTTCTGCGAAGATTTCCTACAATGGTATCGAGATCGATCTTGGAAAGCCTTTCGCACGTCTGACCATGAATGATGCCATCAAGAAATATGCAGGCATTGACTTCGACCCAGGTAGCAGATGATGAGGCTGCCAAGAAGCTTGCTGACGAGCATCATATCGAGTATGAGGATCGCCATAAGAAGGGTGATATCATCAACCTCTTCTTCGAGGAGTACTGTGAAGAAAGAGCTGATCCAGCCGACATTTATCATGGATCATCCGATCGAGATTTCTCCGCTGACCAAGAAGAAACCTTCCGATCCGAATAAGGTAGAGCGTTTCGAGCTTTTCATCAATACATGGGAAATGTGTAACGCATATTCCGAGCTCAACGACCCGATCGATCAGAGAGAGCGTTTCAAAGCACAGGATGCTCTTGCAGACGCAGGAGATGAGGAAGCCAACCACACAGATGAAGACTTCCTGAATGCACTTGCGATCGGTATGCCTCCGACAGGTGGTATCGGATACGGTATCGACCGTCTGGTTATGCTTCTGACAGACAGCCCGGCTATCCGTGACGTACTGCTGTTCCCGACAATGAAGTCCCAGGGCGCTGCTAAGAACGAAGCAAACAACGTTGCGCAGGCTAAAACGGTTTCAGAAAAGCCAGTTGAGAAGATTGATTTTTCAAAGGTAAAATCGAACCATTGTTCAAAGATGAGGTAGATTTTGAGACTTTCAGCAAGTCCGATTTCCGTGCGGTGAAGGTAAAAGAGTGTGTCGCAGTGCCGAAGTCTAAGAAGCTTTTAAAGTTTACTCTGGATGATGGAACAGGCGTAGAACGTACCATTTTAAGCGGTATTCACGCATTCTACGAACCAGAAGAACTGGTTGGTAAGACACTTATAGCTATCACAAATCTGCCACCTAGAGCAATGATGGGAATTGAATCTTGTGGAATGTTACTTAGTGCAATCCATGAAGAAGAAGGAGAAGAAAGACTTAATCTTTTGATGGTCGACGATCATATTCCGGCTGGTGCAAAATTATATTAATATCAGGACACTTCGCTTTTAGTGAAATACTAAGGCGGAGTGTTATTTATATTATAGGAAATTACTCTGTAATGTTCCTATAACATAAATAACACTCCGGGCAGGATCGCACTGCGATGGAGAGTAATGATACTGCTGCAGGTATGCCATATATGGCATATATAAGGCACAAAAAGGAATATGTCAATATCCCCCCGCAGGGCTTACTGATGTCAGAATTGTCTGATATCATAAAAAGCCAGTTACCAATAAAAGAAAAAGCGAGGGAACATGAAATGAAAAAGGGTTTATTGACAATGGCCGGAGTGCTTCTGACTGTATCACTGGTCAGTGCCGGAACAACAGTGCCTGTACTGGCAGAGGAAGAAACAACACTGGTATACGGAAGCGGAGATTATACCAGGATCAATCCTGCTATGGATGAACATGGAGAGATCAATATTCTGATCTTCAACGGTTTAACTGCACATGACGGAGATAATCAGGTAGGGGACTGGCAGAGAGCTGGGATTTTGATGATGAAACCAATACTTATACATTCCATATGGCAGAAGATGCCAAGTGGCAGGACGGCGAACCTGTGACAGCAGAGGATGTTAAGTTTACTATCGAAGCAATCATGGATCCGGAAAACGGTTCTGAGAATGCACCCAACTACGAGGACGTAGAGGAAATCAATGTTATTGATGATCATACGGTTGCGTTCAAGCTTGAGGACAAAAAACGTTGCATTCCTTGACTATATGACAATGGCAGTTCTTCCTAAGCATCTGCTTGAGGGCGAAGATATGCAGACATCTGATTTCTTCCGTAACCCGGTAGGAACTGGCCCATACAAAATTGAATCCTGGGATGAAGGACAGGCTATCACACTTGCTAAAAATGAAGATTATTTCAAGGGTGAGCCTTCCATTGATAAAATTGTATTCAAGATCGTACCGGATGACAATGCGAAAGCACTTCAGTTAAAATCCGGAGAACTTGATCTGGCATTATTAACACCAAAGGATGCAGCTGCTTTTGCTGATGATGAGGCATATACATGCTACGATATGAAGACTTCTGACTATCGTGGAATCATGTTCAACTTTGGAAATGAATACTGGCAGAAAAACCGTGATCTGATCCGGCAGTATGCTATGGGCTTGACCGTCAGGCGATCATCGACGCAGTTATCCTTGGACAGGGAATGCCGGCTTATGGACCTCTTCAGAGAAATATCTACAATTATGAAGATGTAGAGCATTATGATTACAATCCTGAGAAATCAAAAGAAATTCTGGAAGCTGCAGGATGCGAGATGGGTGATGACGGATTCTATTATCGTGACGGCGAAAAAGTGGGATTTGTAATCAGCGTAAGTGCAGGAGATCAGGTACGTATTGATATGGCTGAGATCGCAGCACAGGAACTGAAAGAGATCGGCATGGATGTATCAGTAGAGATCCCTGCACAGACAGACTGGGCAGGACAGATGGCATTCCTGATCGGATGGGGAAGCCCGTTTGATGCTGACGATCATACATATAAAGTATTCGGAACAGATAAAGGGAGCAAACTACTCAGCTACTCTAACGAGGAAGTTGACAAATATCTGACAGAAGCAAGACAGTCCGATGATCCGGAGGTTCGTAAAGAAGCCTATGCTAATTTCCAGAAAGCTCTTGCAGAGGATCCGGCTTATGCAATGATCTGCTATATTGATGCAAACTATGTTGCAGACAGCAATATTAAGGGAATCGATCCTGACACCATTATGGGACATCACGGAGTTGGTATTTTCTGGAATGTTGCAGACTGGACTATTGAATAAAAGATAAAGGTTGTGACAGGGGCACTAAAGGTGCCCTTTTACACACTGAGCGGAAAAAGGGTTAAAATGGAACATTTATTAGAGGTCAAAAATCTTTCAGTCAGCATTAACGGTCCTGCCGGAGAAGTCCAGGCAGTAAGAGATGTGTCTTTTTTCATTAAAAAAGGGAGAGGTGCTGGCCATAGTTGGAGAATCCGGATGCGGGAAGAGTGTGCTTTGCAAAGTATCATGAAGCTTTTTGCCACCAAGCGCAAAAATAAAAGAGGGAAGCATCTGTGTGAACGGACAGGATATCACCTGTTACAGGGAAAAGGAGATGCAGAAACTGCGTGGAAGAGTTTTTTCGATGATCTTTCAGGATCCTATGACATCCCTGAATCCAACTATTAAAATTGGAAAACAGATTGGGGAAGCAGTGGTGATCACAATAAGAACTACACGAAGGAACAGGTAAATAAGAAGGTTCTGGAACTTATGGAACTGGTAGGTATCTCCCATCCAAAGGAACGATATCATCAGTATCCATGGCAATTTTCCGGGGGAATGCGTCAGAGATGTGTCATGGCCATCGCTCTGGCAGCAGATCCGATATTTTATTTGCAGATGAACCAACTACTGCCCTGGATGTGACCATACAGGCGCAGATTCTGGATCTTCTGCAGGGAAATACAGATGAAGCTTGGAACAGCTACCATACTGGTATCCCATGATCTGGGGGTGGTTGCGTGTGGCAGACAGAGTGGCAGTCATGTATGCAGGCAAGATCGTAGAGATTGGTACAGCAGAGGAAGTGTATTATGATCCCAGACATCCATACACATGGGGGCTGATGAGATCACTGCCTGCATTTGCAAATGGAAAAGAAAGCCTGTACACCATCCCCGGCATGCCTCCTACTTTGATAGATCCGCCGAAAGGTGATGCTTTTGCATGTCGAAATGAATATGCCCTGAATATTGATTATGAAGAAATGCCGCCTATGTTTAAGATAACAGATACTCATTATGCGGCAACCTGGCTGCTGGATCCAAGGGCACCACAGATCAAATCACCTATGGGAGGAACAGTGCATGAGTAAAGAAGTTTTATTGGATGTCAGGCATCTGACTCAGCAGTTTCATCTGACAAAAAGATCAAGGTAAAGGCTGTAGATGATGTCTCATTTCAGATCCATAAAGGTGAGATCTTTGGTCTGGTAGGGGAATCCGGTTCAGGAAAGTCTACCGTGGCCAGATGTCTGATGAATATCTATCAGCCGGCTCAGGGAGAAATCTGGTATAAAGATGTAAATATCTGCGACAAAAAAGAATTCAAAAAGCATAAATAAAAAAATGCTGCAGACCCGCCGCCAGATGATATTTCAGGATTCCGCATCCAGTCTGAACCAGAAAATGAAGGTGTCAGATATTATTACGGAACCAATGAGAATCCAGCATATTACACCTCGAGGAAGCTATATAAAAGAAGCAGCCTTTCAGATGGAATATGTAGGACTTGGAGAACAGTTTTCTGGACCGTTATCCATCTGAATTATCCAGGGGGACAGAGACAGCAGTGGCCATAGCTAGATCTCTGTGTATGGAACCGGAATTTCTGGTGGCTGATGAACCTATAGCTTCTCTGATGTGTCCATACAGGCACAGATCGTGAATCTGTTCCGTCATCTGCAGGAGGAGCACGGATTTACATTTCTGTTTATAGCCCATGATCTGGATATGGTTGAGTATCTCTGCGACCGTGTGGGAGTTATGTATCATGGAAAACTGGTAGAACTGGCGCCATCAGAAGAATTATATTCCAAGCCGGTGCATCCTTATACAAAAAACACTGCTGTCTGCAATTCCTGTGCCGGATCCGATCAGGGAAAGAAAAAGAGTCCTGCAGTATTATGATGGTGAAGGAATGGAAAACAGCGTGTGGACAGAAGTGTCACCGGACATTTTGCAATGCTCCCGGCTGACGGAAAGGGGTGCAGCATATAATGAGACAAAAAAGTTAGTCTACTATGGAAAAAAATGCCTGATATTTCTGATCTCAGTATTTATTCTGTCTGTTGCGGTGTTTTATGTAGCACGCCTGGCACCGGGAGATCCTCTGATTTCTATTATGGGACCGTACAGAAAAGATGAGCCCGGAAGAACGTGAATGGGCGATGGAAAAACTGGGACTGAACGAGCCAATTTCTGTGCAGTATGTGAAATGGGTAAAAATGCTTTTCATGGAGAGTTTGGCATTTCCTTTAAATACAAACAGGATGTATTAGAAGTAATTGGCAACCGTATTGGCAATACACTTTTGCTTGGAGGAATCGGATTTATCATTATGTTTGCAGGAGCTTTGCTTCTTGGAATCCCTATGCGCCTGGTACGAAAACCGGCTGGCAGACCGGATTTTATGTAAACTGGGTACGATATCCAGCTGTATCCCGGAATTCTGGATGGCGTTGGTGCTGATCCTTGTTTTTCCGTAAATCTTAAGATCCTGCCAAGCAGTGGAGCTTACAGTACAGGAAATGCAGGAGACATCGGTGACAGGGTGCTGCATCTGATCATGCCTCTGACCATCGTGGTAATGGAGCATTTATGGTATTATGCTTACATGATCCGAAATAAGATTCTTGAAGAGGTTCGCGCAGATTATGTACTTTTTGGCAAAGGCAAAAAGGCCTGGATAAGAAAAAAGCTTATGTTCAGACATTGTGTCCGAAATGTAATGCCTGCTTATTTGAGTATTATGGCCATTGCAGTTCCTCATGTACTTGGAGGAACCTATGTGGTAGAAAGTGTATTCTCTTATCCGGAATTGGAGCTCTGTCTTATGAGAGTGCCAGATACCATGATTACAATCTGCTGATGCTGCTTGTATGATGTAGGAATCCTGGTTATTTTCTGTAATATCGTGAGTCAGACTATCAATGAACAGATTGATCCCCCGTATGAAGGATGAAGTGATAACCGAGAAATCGGAGGTAGTAGAAGGATGATCAATCATTTATTTGAACTGGCAGGAATCAGAAAAACAGAAACTGTAATTCCCAAATCAAAGAAAAGTGGTATCAGGGAAAACCCGTTGTTTCAGCAGCAATCCTGATTTTATCGTACTGGGCTGCCTGTGATTGCGGAACTGATCATGACAAAGGATCCTGCTTATATGGATCTGTTAAACTATAATAAAGCTCCTGACAGGGAGTTCCTTTTTGGAACAGATACTATGGGAAGGGATATTTTTTCCATGATTTGGTATGGAGGAAGAATCTCGATCTTGATCGGTGGATTGGCCACAGTGATTTCTACTTTTTATTGCAGTGGTAGTCGGTGCCTTCAGTGGAGTGGCACCTGCCTGGCTTGATGAACTGATCATGAGATTTACAGAAGTTTTTTTGAGTATACCAACACTGCTTCTGATCATTTTACTGCAGGCTATCCTGGGAAATGCGAACATCCTCAGCCTGTCCGCTTGTAATCGGCGTGACCAGCTGGACCAGTATTGCGAAAGTAGTACGCACAGAGGTACGGCAGATACGAAACAGTGAGTATATCATCGCTGCAAGATGTATATGGGGGAGCAGGGTTCTTCCGTATTTTGTGGAAACATCTGGTGCCAAATTTTTTCTCATCAATTATGTTTATGGTAGTCATGAATGTAAGAACTGCAATGATCTCTGAAGCTACTTTAAGCTTTTATGGGCATTGGTCTTCCAATAGAAGTTATCACTTGGGGAAGTATGCTGTCTCTGTCAGATAAGGCATTAATGACCTTGAGTTCCTGGTGGATCATTCTGATCCCCGGACTTTTCCTGATCCACCACAGTGCTCTGCCTGACCAATATAGGAAACGCCTGCCGAGCGGACAAACAGAATTTTAAAATTTAACGGAAATCTTGCTGTCTTGTTGCTGTTGTCTGAGTTATGTGGTATTATATAAAATATTCAGCTAATATATACAAAAAATCTATAAAAATAAGGCAGGGTGAGTCAAAATGTATCAGGAAGAATACAAACGCTGGTTGGCAGCAGATCTGCAGGATGCGGATCTTAATCCGGAATTATCAAAATCGAAGGAAATGATGAAGAGATCAAAGATCGTTTCGCAGTAGCGCTGAAATTCGGAACAGCCGGACTTCGCGGAGTTCTCGGAGCCGGAACCAACCGTATGAATATTTATGTAGTTCGCCAGGCAACACAGGGACTTGCGAACTGGGTAAAACACAGGGCGGTAATCAGACAGTAGCCATCAGCTATGACAGCCGTCTTAAGAGTGATGTATTTGCAAAAACAGCAGCAGGCGTACTGGCGGCAAATGATATCAATGTCAGAATCTATGACGCACTGATGCCTGTACCTGCACTTTCCTTTGCAACACGTTACTATGAATGCAATGCAGGTATTATGGTTACCGCATCTCACAACCCAGCTAAGTATAACGGTTACAAAGCTTACGGTCCTGACGGATGCCAGATGACAGACGATGCAGCTGCCATTGTATATGAAGAGATTCAGAAAACAGACGTACTTACAGGTGCGAAATATATGTCCTTCGCAGAAGGCGTAGAAAAAGGAAAGATCCGTTTTGTAGGAGATGACTGCAAGCAGGCTCTCTATGAAGCTATCGAATCCCGTCAGGTTCGTCCGGGTCTCTGCAAGACAGCAGGACTGAAACTGGTTTACAGCCCGTTAAACGGATCAGGACTTGTACCTGTAACTCAGGTATTAAAAAAGATATCGGAATCACAGATATCACAATCGTTCCGGAACAGGAATATCCTAACGGATACTTCACAACCTGCAGCTATCCGAACCCGGAAATCTTTGCGGCTCTGGAGCTTGGATTAAATCTCGCAAAAGAAACAGGTGCAGACTTAATGCTTGCAACTGACCCGGATGCAGACCGTGTTGGTATCGCAATGAAATGCCCGGATGGTTCCTATGAACTGGTAACAGGTAATGAGGTAAGGTGTACTCCTTCTTGATTATATCTGTGCAGGCCGCATCGAAAAAGGTACAATGCCAAAGAACCCGGTAGCAGTGAAATCCATTGTTTCCACACCACTTGCGGATGCAGTAGCAGAGCACTATGGAGTAGAACTCAGAAGCGTACTGACAGGATTCAAGTGGATCGGCGATCAGATCGCACAGCTTGAAGCAGCAGATGAAGTAGACAGATTTATCTTCGGATTTGAAGAGAGCTACGGATACCTTGCAGGACCATATGTACGTGACAAGGATGCTGTTATCGGATCTATGCTGATCTGTGAAATGGCTGCATATTACAGAAGCATCGGAAGTTCCCTGAAACAGAGAATGGAAGAAATCTATGCACAGTACGGACGTTACCTGAACAAAGTAGACAGCTTCGAATTCCCGGGATTAAGCGGAATGGATAAGATGTCAGCTCTGATGCAGGGACTTCGTGACAAACCTTTCACAGAGATCGCAGGTCATACTATCGTAAAAGTAACAGATTACCAGAAACCGGAAGAAACAGGACTTCCTGCAGCAAACGTACTGATCTACAAGCTGGATAACGGCGAGACAGTAGTTGTCCGTCCATCCGGAACAGAACCAAAGATCCAAGATCTATTACACAACTCTCGGCAAGAACCTGGAAGAGGCAGAAGCTGAGAAAGAAAAGCTTGCAGAAGCATTAAAACCGATTATGGCATAAGCAATTGTAAGCAGAACTGAATAAAATATACCAAACCGGAAAGGCTGTGCTCATTGGAGGTGCAGTCTTTCTTTTTGTAACCCGCAGGGGCCTTACTGTTACTGTGAACGGGTGAACAGTAACGACTTACTTGATTCGGTTAAATAGGATAGATATAATTAACACTCTTTGCTACAATAAAAAACAGCGAAAATAAGAATAAGACTGCTTATGAATGAAAGGAAAACATACTATGGAAGAATATGAAGTAATCAGCATCCCGGTATCTGACGGAACAGAACGGGATTTTGCGATCATGGATACCTTTGAATTTGAAGGACAGGGATATCTGGCAGTTTCTCTGATCGAAGGAGATGAGATCCAGGAAGGAGTTTACATTTACCGTTACCACAATGCAGAAGATGGAGATGTTGTGGTAGAGCAGATCACTTTGCCTGCAGAATACAAAAAGGTGACAAAATTTTACGAACAGATGTAAGCAAAAAATATCTCGAAAAGAACCTGCATCTTGTGATAAAATAAAAAGAAAATCAAATTTTGATCAATAAAAACAGGAGGAAAAACGATGGAAAAATCAACCGTTTATTTTACTGATTTCAGATGTCGGTTGGCACCAGCCAGCGATAAACTGAAGAAACTCTGCGTTACAGCCGGTATCAAAGATATTGATATGGATGGAAAATTTGTAGCAATTAAGATGCATTTCGGAGAACTTGGCAATCTGGCTGCCGGCAATCCAAACAGCAGTGCGAATGAACTTCTTGACCGTAAGATGGCAGAATATGCACAGGCAGTCTGTCAGTGGCCGTCCGCATTTCCATGTAGCACTTGTTCAGGATATCAGCCCCAACTGTGACTGTCATGGGGAGAACGATGCTCCGATCCTGCCGGATATCGGTATGTTTGCAAGCTTCGACCCGGTAGCACTTGATCAGGCGTGTGCCGATGCCTGCCTGCAAGCGACTCCCGATCGCGAACAGCCAGCTTGGAGAACATCTGGCAAAACCTGACTGGCATTGCCACCACGACCATTTCAAAGATTCCAACCCGAACATTGAATGGCAGGCAACACTGGATCAGGCAGAGAAAATTGGTCTGGGAACCAGACAGTATGAACTGAAGATTGTGAAATAATATGTTTATCAGCAGTGGAAAATAAATGCGAAAAAGTAATAAACAAAAGGACCGGATGAATGAACTATATTGTCTTTGACCTGGAATGGAATCAGAATCCTTCGGGAAAGAAAACACGTAACGACAGGCTTCCATTTGAGATTATCGAGATTGGGGCTGTAAAAAGTAAACAGCAAAAAGAAATAACGGATCATTTTTCACCGACTGATCAAACCACAGGTCTATAAATGGATTCATGACAGCATCCATGAGGTAATTCATGTAGATTATAAAGATCTTATGAAAGGAGTGCCCTTTGAGCAGGCAGTCAGGGAATTTATTGACTGGTGCGGAGAAGACTGGTACTTTTTACCTGGGGAAATCAGGACGTGATGGAACTTCAGAGAAATATGAAGTTCTATGGCCTGCTGGATCTGCTTCCCGGACCTGTGACCTATTATGATGTGCAGAAACTATACAGTATCAGTTATGATGACGGTACACACAGGTGTGCATTGGAGCATGCGATCGATGAGCTGAAAATAGAAATCAGGGGATTTCACCGGGCGCTGCAGATGCCTGGTATACAGCGAAAGTCCTGGAGAAAATAAATAACATAATCATCATCAATCATCCGTCACTGGATGTTTACCAGAATCCAAAGAAGAAAAAAGACGAGATACATATTTCCTATCCGGATCATGACAAATATGTATCCAGAGAATTTGCCACAAGAGAGCGAATCATGAAAGACCGCGAGGTGACCAGCACCAGATGTCCGGTCTGTCATCTGCCTGCAAAGCGCAAACTCCGATGGTTTATGAATAATCCAAAGGTTTATTACAGCATATCAATTGTGAAGAACATGGGCTGATAAGAGGCAAGATCCGCATCCGAAAAACAGAAGATGAGACATATTTCGCTGTGAAGACATTGCGTTTCACAGATACAGAAGAAGCAGAGGAACTTCGTGAAAGAAAAGAAGTCCTCCGCCTCAGGCGAAAACTAAAAGAAGCGTTGAGAAGGAAATCTGAAAGGATTTCCTTTTCATATTGCATTCCATATCCGACCATATGGCCGTCTAAATAATATTTACTTTTAATTCGCTTTGGACCGACAGAATTGTTCAAGTTTCTGCTTCTTTACAAGCTGGCTCACATCGGTTCCTGTGGGGACAGTTACGTACACATGCCTCATATAATAGAAGGAACACAGATTATTCCAGTCCTTTAACAGGTGCTTTTCGCATGGGAGAAATACTGCCGGTACCGGATCGGTATTATCTATATTCAAGTCTACTTTTTCAAAATTGTCGAAGCCGTAATCCAGCAGAGAAGTTGTGTCAGGAAAAGCACCGTTTGTAGAATTCAGCACAACTGCAATGAGAATGGAATTTCCTCTCTTGGCATAGGTGACAAGCGTACTTCCCGCTGCATCGGTGTATCCGGTCTTTCCTCCCAGAACCCCATCGTATGCATAAGACTGTCCGGGCATCATCTTATGGTGATTGAGAAGATAACGGGTTTCAGACTGCTTATTAGTCGGAGGATCATAAACCTGTGTGGTCACAAATTTACGGAATCTGGGATTATACCAGGCTGCCTTTGCAATCTTCATCATATCACCTGCGGTGGTATAATGCGTCTCATCCGGAAGACCATTTGGATTATTAAAATGGGTGTTCTTACAGCCAAGCTGAGCTGCCCTCTGGTTCATCAGTTCAACAAACTTCTTTACAGAACCGCTTGTTTTTTTCTGCCAGAGCAAGAGCCATCTCATTGGCGGATTCCAGCATCAAGAGCCATCAGGGCCTGCTCTACTGTGAAAACTTCTCCTGTTTCTGCATAAATGCTGGAGCTTCCGGCCTCAATCCCATAAGCCGCTTCCTGCGACATGGATAAGCAGTAACAGAGTTACCTAAATATTCAAAAATACTTGACACAGTGAATTTTGTGACCTTATAATGAATCCCGCATAGATTAAATAAATGATATGTCCAAAAAGTAGAAGAATTCTGGAAAGAAAACCATATCTTTGAGAAAAGTATGGAGAACAGAAAAAGAAGGAGAAACCTATACATTCTATGATGGACCGCCCACTGCAAACGGCAAACCGCATATCGGTCACGTAGAGACCCGTGTTATCAAAGATATGATCCCGAGATACCGTACTATGAAAGGCTACATGGTACCTAGAAAAGCAGGCTGGGATACCCACGGACTGCCGGTAGAGCTGGAAGTTGAGAAAAAACTCGGTCTGGACGGCAAAGACCAGATCGAAGAATACGGTATGGAGCCATTCATCAAACAGTGTAAGGAAAGCGTCTGGAAATACAAAAGGAATGTGGGAGGATTTCTCCTCTACTGTTGGTTTCTGGGCTGATATGGAACATCCATACGTAACTTACTATGACGATTATATTGAATCCGAATGGTGGGCACTGAAAGAAATCTGGAACAAGGCCTTCTGTATAAAGGCTTCAAGATTGTTCCTTACTGCCCAAGATGCGGTACTCCTCTTTCCAGCACAGGAAGTATCCCAGGGATACAAAATTCAAAAAGAGCGTTCTGCAATCGCACGTTTCAAAGTGGTTGGAGGATGCATACTTCCTGGCATGGACCACAACACCATGGACACTTCCTTCCAATGTTGCACTCTGCGTAAACCCGGATGAGACTTACTGCAAAGTAAAAGGCAGCTGACGGATATACTTATTATATGGCAGAAGCACTTCCTTGACAAAGTACTTGGCAAGCTTGCAAAGGAAGAAGGCGAGAAAGCATATGAGGTTCTGGAAACCTACAAAGGAACAGACCTGGAATACAAAGCATACGAGCCGTTTTCGCATGTGCAGGAGAGGCAGCAGCAAAACAGAAAAAGAAAGCTCATTTTCGTAACCTGTGATAACTACGTTACTATGAGTGATGGTACAGGTATCGTTCACATCGCACCGGCGTTCGGTGAAGACGACAGCCGAATCGGACGTAACTATGAACTGCCATTCGTACAGTTCGTAGACGGACAAGGGTAACCTGACAAAAGAGACACCATACGCAGGCGTTTTCGTTAAAGAAAGCAGATCCTATGGTCCTTCACAGATCTGGACAAAGAAGGCAAGCTCTTCGATGCTCCGAAATTCGAGCATGATTATCCACACTGCTGGAGATGTGACACACCACTGATCTACTATGCAAGAGAATCCTGGTTCATCAAGATGACAGCAGTTAAGGATGACCTGATCAGAAATAACAATACAATCAACTGGATCCCTGAGAGCATCGGTAAAGGACGTTTCGGCGACTGGCTTGAAAACGTTCAGGACTGGGGTATCAGCCGTAACCGTTACTGGGGAACTCCACTGAATATCTGGCAGTGTGAATGCGGACATATGCATTCCATCGGAAGCCGTCAGGAGTTATGAGAATGAGCGGTGATGAGAGAGCCAAGACAGTAGAGCTTCACCGTCCATACATTGATGATATCACACTGAAGTGTCCGGACTGCGGTAAAGATATGCATCGTGTACCGGAGGTAATTGACTGCTGGTTCGACTCAGGAGCAATGCCTTTTGCACAGCATCATTATCCATTTGAAACAAAGAATTATTTGAGCAGCAGTTCCCTGCAAACTTTATCTCCGAGGCAGTAGACCAGACTCGTGGATGGTTCTACTCACTGCTTGCTGAGTCCACACTGCTTTTCAACCAAGCACCATACAAGAACGTAATCGTTCTTGGACATGTCCAGGATGAGAACGGACAGAAGATGAGTAAGTCCAAGGGAAATGCAGTAGATCCATTCGATGCACTGAACAAATACGGCGCAGATGCGATCAGATGGTATTTCTACATCAACAGTGCTCCATGGCTTCCGAACCGTTTCCACGGCAAGGCTGTTCAGGAAGGTCAGCGTAAATTCATGGGTACTCTGTGGAATACTTACGCATTCTTTGTTCTTTATGCAAATATTGACAATTTCGACCCGACAAAATATGCACTAGACTATGACCATCTTCCTGTTATGGACAAATGGCTCCTTAGCAGGCTAAATACACTTGTAAAGACCGTTGACGAAGATCTGAAACTATAAGATTCCGGAAGACAGCAAGAGCACTCCAGGAATTCGTAGATGATATGAGTAACTGGTATGTAAGAAGAAGCCGTGAACGTTTCTGGGCTAAGGGAATGGAACAGGATAAGGTCAATGCTTACATGACTCTTTACACAGCACTGGTAACAGTTGCCAAGGCAGCAGCTCCGATGATCCCGTTCATGACAGAAGATATTTACCAGAACCTTGTAAGATCCTGGACAAAACAGCTCCGGAGAGTATCCATCTCTGCGATTGCCCGGAGGTAAACGAAGAGTGGATCAATAAGGATCTTGAGGCAAACATGGAAGAAGTTCTGGATGATCGTTGTTCTTGGACGTGCATGCAGAAACACAGCAAACATCAAGAACCGTCAGCCGATCGGAACCATGTATGTAAAAGCTGAGAAGAAAATGAGTGAATTTACACTGACATTCATCGCAGACGAACTGAATGTCAAAGAAGTAAAATTCGCAGATGATGTAGAATCCTTTATCTCCTACAGCTTCAAACCGCAGCTTCGTACAGTAGGACCGAAATACGGTAAGCTCCTTGGAGGAATCAGACGGGCTCTCACAGACATCAATGGAACAGCAGCAATGAACGAACTGAGAACCAACGGTGTCCAAACTGGATATCAACGGAAACGATGTAGACTTACAGAAGAAGACCTTCTTATTGAAACAGCACAGACAGAGGGTTATGTATCTGAATCTGACGGTGAAACATCCGTAGTTCTTGATACAAACCTGACACCTGAACTGATCGAAGAGGGATTCGTACGAGATCATCAGCAAGATCCAGACCATGCGTAAGGAAGCCGGCTTGAAGTTATGGACAAGATCGAGTATACGCTCACGGAAACGACAAGATCCAGGATGTCATGAAAAAGCACACGAAGATGAGATCAAGTCAGAAGTACTTGCAGACGAAATGGTACTTGGCGAGACCGATGGTTATGTGAAAGAGTGGAACATCAACAAAGAAGCAGTAACTATGGGTGTTAAGAAACTGTAATTGACAACATTCGGTCAACTACTGACAAGGTACTGATAAGTTACAGGTATTTCACAGGAAATATACTACTTTCGCAATGCACGATAAAAAAATGTTATAAAATTCGGCAATTATACACATGACAGACTGTCGAAAAAAAGAGTATCATTATCCTTGACAGTCTGATTTCAGAGAGGAAATTGGAGGCAGAGATTCTTTGCCCCCAATTTCTCTGATATGAGAAAACAGAAGAGTTGACGGAATGAAGAGGCACGGCAATATCCGCAGGGTGTATTGCTGAGAATAAAAGTGAACAGTGAAACCATTACGGGAGGTATGAAATGACAAACGAAATGTTCAAGAAAGAGGCATTCAAGAAAAGCGTAAAAGACAACGTAAAATTCCTCTATCGAAAAAAAACAATTGAAGAAGCTACACAGGAGCAGATTTTCCAGGCAGTAAGCTACTCTGTAAAAGATGTTATCATTGATAACTGGCTTGAAACACAGAAAGCTTATGACGAGCAGGATCCTAAGACAGTTTACTATATGTCCATGGAGTTCCTCATGGGACGTGCTCTCGGAAACAACCTGATCAACCTTTTGCGCTTACGGTGAAGTAAAAAAGAAGCTCTCGAAGAACTGGATTTGACCTTAACTGTATCGAAGATCAGGAACCGGATCCGGCACTTGGAAACGGTGGTCTGGGAAGACTTGCTGCATGCTTCCTTGATTCTCTCGCAACATTAAACTACTCTGCATATGGATGCGGAATCCGTTATCACTACGGAATGTTCAAACAGAAAATCCAGAACGGTTATCAGATCGAGGTACCGGATAACTGGTTAAAGAACGGCTATCCATTCGAACTGCGTCGTCCGGAATATGCCAAGGAAGTACACTTTCGGTGGATATGTAAGAGTAGAGTACGATCCTGAAAAGGGCGGAAACAAATTTATCCATGAAGGATATCAGGCGGTAAAAGCCATTCCTTATGATATGCCGATCACAGGATATGACAATGATGTAGTAAACACACTTCGTATCTGGGATGCAGAGCCGATCGTAGACTTCGAGCTTGATTCCTTTGACAAAGGTGATTACAAGAAAGCAGTAGAGCAGGAGAACCTTGCCCGCAATATCGTAGAAGTGCTTTACCCGAATGATAACCACTATGCAGGTAAAGAGCTTCGACTGAAACAGCAGTACTTCTTCGTATCTGCCAGCCTCCAGGCAGCGATTGCCAAATACATAAAAAGAAATATGACGATATCCAAAATTATATGAAAAAGTAACATTCCAGATGAATGATACACATCCGACTGTTAGCAGTTGCAGAGTTGATGCGTATACTCATCGACGAAGAAGGACTCGGATGGGATGAAGCATGGGATATCACAACCAAATGTGTTGCTTACACAAACCACACTATCATGTCCGAAGCACTTGAGAAATGGCCGATCGAGCTCTTCTCCAGACTGCTTCCGCGTGTATACCAGATCATCGAGGAGATCAACCGTCGTTTCATTCTTGAAATCCAGGCAAAATATCCGGGAAATTACGACAAGATCAAAAAGATGGCAATCATCTACGATGGACAGGTTAAGATGGCTCACCTTGCGATCGCAGCAGGCTATTCTGTAAACGGTGTTGCACGTCTTCATACAGAAATCCTGAAGAATCAGGAATTAAAAGACTTCTATGAAATGATGCCTGAGAAGTTCAACAACAAGACAAACGGTATCACACAGAGACGTTTCCTTCTCACGAAAAACCAGAATCTTGCTGATGGATCACAGAGCATATCGGACCGGACTGGATCACAGATCTGTCTCAGATCAGCAAACTGAAGGTATATGCAGACGATGAAGAAGGCTCTTCAGGAGTTTATGAACATTAAGTACCAGAACAAAGTTCGTCTGGCTAAATACATCCTTGAGCACAATGGCGTAGAAGTAGACCCGCACTCCATCTTCGATGTACAGGTTAAGAGACTTCACGAGTACAAACGTCAGCTGCTGAACATTCTGCACGTTATGTATCTGTACAACCAGATCAAGACGCATCCGGAAATGGATTTCTATCCAAGAACATTCATCTTCGGTGCCAAAGCATCCGCAGGTTATGCAGCGTGCCAAGAAGATCATCAAACTCATCAACTCCGTAGCAGACGTAGTAAACAACGACGCTTCCATCAACGGCAAGATCAAAGTTGTATTCATCGAAAACTACAGAGTATCCAACGCTGAGTGGATCTTCGCAGCAGCAGACGTTTCCGAGCAGATCTCCACAGCAAGTAAAGAGGCATCCGGTACCGGTAATATGAAATTCATGCTCAACGGTGCACCGACACTTGGAACCATGGATGGTGCTAACGTTGAGATCGTTGATGAAGTTGGCAAAGAGAATGCATTTATCTTTGGTCTAAGCTCCGATGAAGTCATCAACTACGAAAACAACGGCGGATACGATCCAAATTTATCTACAACACAGACGAAGAAATCCGTCAGGTACTGATGCAGCTCATCAACGGAACCTTCTCCAATGATACAGAACTGTTCCGTGACCTGTACTGTCTGGTGTACAAAATACAGAAAAAAGGTTTTAAAAAACGGAATCGATACAGAATGCGAAGAAATGTTACAGAATCTTGCAGAAGAATATAAATTTCAGATTCTGGCAATGGAGGTGATGCCGGATCATATCCATCTGCTTGTGGACTGTAAACCTCAGTTTTATATTTCAGATATGATCAAGATCATGAAAGGAAATCTTGCACGCCAGATGTTTCTTGCGCATCCGGAGTTAAAAAAGGAACTGTGGGGTGGGCATCTGTGGAATCCGTCTTACTGTGCCATAACGGTCAGTGACAGGAGCAGAGACCAGGTGCTTGCCTACATACATCGAAGGACAAAAGGAAAAAGAAAAGAAAAAAGCCTGACAGAAGAAATGATTTGTTGGAGGAAAAGAGATGCAGACCGTATCCAGCTATGGCGTAGAATTACGAAAACAGAATATCCCGGTCCGCCAGACACTGGAAATCTACCGGTCTGCGGTCAGTTACCTGACAGAAATATATGAGCAGGTGTGGGAGAAACTGGCAGAGATCCCTGATGCAAAAAGGCGGTTTAATGCCGCAGAGCATCTGGTGCATACTACAAAAAAGAATCCTGCACGCTTTGATTTTGATCTTCGCTTTCCGAAGATGCCGTCCTACCTGAGGCGAGCCGCAATCCAGCATGCATTGGGAAGTGTATCTTCTTACGAAACACGGATGGATCTGTGGGAAAAGTCAGGAGAAAAAGCAGGGAAACCCAGACTGGCGTATGAGAATCATGCCATGCCTGTTTTTTATCGTGATGTCATGTACAGAGAGGAAAAAGAAGGAAAAGACGAAGCATACCTGAAACTGTATGATGGTCATGACTGGAAATGGTTTTGTGTGCGTTTAAATCACACAGATATGGAATATCTGCGCAGGAACTGGTCGGGGAAAAAGGCATCAGCCCCGACGCTGGAGAAAAGGCACCATAAATATTTCCTGCGTTTTTCTTATACGGAAGAAGTGACACTTACGAAGACACCGGTAAAAGAACAGATCATCTGTAGTGTGGACTTGGGAATCAATACCGATGCGGTCTGTACCATTATGCGGGCAGACGGAACTGTCCTGGGGAGAAAATTTATCAATCATCCCAGTGAAAAAGACTGGATGTACCGCACACTGGGCCGAATCCGAAGATTCCAGAGGGAACACAGCTCTGCGCAGTCACGGGGAAGATGGGCATATACGAAACGCCTGAACATAGAGCTGGGAAGAAAAATTGCAGGAGCGATCGTAAAAAATGCAGAAGAGAACCATGCAGATGTGATCGTATTCGAGTATCTGGAAATGCAGGGAAAGATATCCGGAAAGAAAAAACAGAAACTGCATCTGTGGAGAAAACGGGATATCCAGAAACGCTGTGAGCATCAGGCACACAGAAAAGGAATGCGGGTATCCAGAGTCAGCGCATGGAATACGAGCAGGCTTGCATACGATGGCTCCGGAAGTGTGTCCCGTGACCTGAAAAATCACAGTCTTTGTGTATTCCAGACAGGAAAAAGATATAGCTGTGACCTGTCGGCATCGTATAATATCGGAGCAAGATATTTTATCAGAGAACTTTTAAAACCCCTTCCGGTAACGGAAAGGTCTTTGCTGGAGGCAAAAGTCCCTCCGGTAAAGCGTAGAACCTCATGTGTTTATGCAGATCTGAAAGAACTTCATTTACAAATGGAAATCTTAAAGGCAGCATAAATGCAGGCAGATATACAGCGGACTACCTGCAATGTGGGAACCTGCCATATCTGGCATGGAAAAATGCGCTAAGTTACAGGCGTATCCGCCGATATTCTATTAAAGATAATGCTGTAACATGGGGAACAACTGTTAAAGACTAAATTCAAAGTAAGCCGCTAAAGATAATAAAGCCATTGATTCAAATATTAAATTTCATTATGCTTGAAAGTAAATGGAACTGCTGATTCAGCCATTGATATCGAAACACCTACAAATGAGCAGACGGTGAAAAACGCGCTACTGTAGCAGCTGAAGCAGGAAAGACACTTACACTGTTTGTATATGCTACAGATTCTAATGATAATAACAAAACTGTATGGTCTTACACTTCAGAAGGTATTGCTGTAAAAGCAATTGATGTATCTCAGTTATATCTAGCGCATCTGTTAACGGAAACACACCTATAATGGAAAACCTCAGGGAAATAAGTACATCTAATATTACATTAACAAAAAATGATGACAACTACAGTGACTGCAAATGATAAGACAGTGACTGCAGATTTTAAAGTAGTTCAGTCTGGAATGATCATACAAATGCAACTAAAAATCTGCAACTGTTACTTTAGTTCCACAGGCAGAGATGGATATACAGACAGATTTTCTACAACATATGAAATTGAGCCAAAACATTAGATGGTACTAACGACAAGCTCATTTCTGAACATATGGAAGCAACTTTTATTAACATCTGCTTTCCTTATACCTGGAAAAGTTATTCGTGACTAAAAAAAGATGATATTAAACTAATTGATAAAGAGACAAAAGAAGATTTATCAAACTATATTTATGCAGATAAAGATGGATTATGTATCTATTTCTGCAGGAAGAGCCAATAATTTAGCAACAAATGTTGACGATGTCGCTTATGCACGTATTAATCTGATTATCGGTACTCCGGAAACTGGTAAATTTAAAAATTACAATATTACTGCTGAAGGAGACAACCATAGAACAATCGAAACAACAAATACTTTCAAAGTAACCAGTAGAGATTTATCAGACGTTAATGTTTCTATAAAAGCCAAAACATATAACGATAAGAAGAAAGTAACCATTGACAAAAATGATATTACATTTACTGATAAAAATGGTAATACTTTAGACCTGTACAAGGATGTTGTTATTACTGTACCGGATAATGCAACAGACATTGGTAGTTACAAAGTAACAATCACTCCAAAAGAACTTAATAAAAATGTTACAGGAACAACTACTGCGGACTTCAATATTGTAGGAACTGATATTTCCGGTGGTACATTTGCAAACGAAAAAAAATGGTAAACTTGACAATAAAGAATATACGGGAGAACAGATTGTCATTACAAAAGATGACTTAGGTACTCTTACAATTGGTGGAAAGGCAGTTTCCCCGACCTTGTATGAATTAGTAAATGGTACTAATACAAACGTAGAAGATGGCGGTTATGTAATCGTTAAAGGTCTTGGCGATTATGCTGGAAGTGAAAAGAAAATCACATTTGCAATTAAGCCTGCTGTAATTTCTGAGGTCAAAGTTACAAATAAGAAGATTGAAAAGCTGGATACTACAGATTTATCTGATTATAAAGACTCTATGAAACTTGTAGTAAAAGCTAAAAATGGTGCAAAACCAGCTAAAGAATTTACTCTTGTAGAAGGAAAAGATTACAAAGTTAAATACGAATGCACAGAAGGAAATATAATTGGTAAAGCTGTTACTGCGACAGTAACAGAAATTACAAATAAAAACTTCATTAATAAAAACGTAACACTGAGTGATACATCTACATTAACTGCAAAAACAATCAAGTCAGAAAACATTAAATTAAAAGAAACAAACTTCACTTATACCGGAAAAGCTGTTGAACCGAAATTTGATGTTGTAATTGATGGAAAAAGTAATTAATCCTCAGTATTATACAGCAACTTATAGCAATAATCTGAATGCAGGAACAGCAACATTAACAGTTAAAGGCGATGGAACACATTACAGTGACGTCGAAGCAAAAAATAACTTATGAAATCAAACCTGCAAATGCAGCAGACTTAAAAGCAGTTATTGGAAGTAAAGAATACACTGGTTACAGTATTGAAGTTTCTGCCAGTGATATTGACTTGACCTTAAAAGGAAATCCTATTGATGTAGCAAGCAACTTTACATTAACATCTGGAGAGAATATCCAGATTGGTGAGGGTACTGTTACATTAACACCTAAAAACGGAAACTTTACAGGTACCTTAACAGCAACATTCCAGATTTCAGGTGAAATGTTGAATGAGGGTGGAAAATTTACTTTCTATGACGAAAATGGTATAAAAGTTGCTTCTCCATCCTTTACTTATAATGGTAAAGAACATCAGTATACAAAAACTACATTTACATACTTTGATTCTAATAAAAATTAACAGAAGGCCAGGATTATGAGATTAAATATGTAGATAATGTATATGGAAAAGAAGGAAAATACACTAGTGAATTCTCTAAAGCTCAGTATAGCTGTAATTGCTGTTGCCAAAGGAAAATATGCAAGCAGCAAAACTAATGATTATGGTTTAAAAGATGGCATTTATACTGATGCTGAAGGCAATAAGATCACAAATGTTATGGCAGTAACATAGCATTAATCTTAAACAGCTGTCTGTTGAAAGTAAAGAGCAATGTTTCTGTTTCTAACGGTGTTTATGCCGGTGGTCTGCCTGTAAAACCAGTTGTAAATGTTGTGGTAAATGGTGTTACTTTAAAAGAAGGCCAGGACTATGATTTAGAAGCAAATGTTCAAACAAAGACGTTGCAAACGCTACTATTTCTAACAGTTACAGACGTTACTGTTTATAAAAACGGTTATGGAATTCATGGTTATACCAGATGATCTTAAATTCAAATGGGGGAATTGATAAGAAAATATCAAAGATTGCAAATGCAAATGTAACTGTAGATGGTGACAAAGTTACTGTTAAACGGATATCGTGTTGATGTTGAAACATCTGAATATACTCCAGTAGAAAAGAAAGACGGAAAGTTACTGTAACAGCTAAAGAAAGACAGTAAGAACTATACTGGTTCTAAGACAGTTAATGCTGAAGGTAAAGCAGCAGATGAAAAACCAGATGCTCCAATGATCAGCAGCGTTAAAGTTGTTGGCAACAAAGCGACTGTAATCCTTTCCGGTGCTTCCGAAGGTGCTGCAGGTTACGACTAAGTAATCTCTACAGACCGCGACTGCATCACAAACAAAGATTATGATTCCATAAACAAGAATCAGGTTCAGACTTCTACTACATTCAAATATGTACAGCAGGGAACCTACTACGCATACTGCCACGCTTGGAAACGTGACGCAAACGGTAAGAAGGTATTCAGCGACTGGTCAAATGCATATCCATTCGTTGTATCTGCAATCACACCGGATGCTCCAGTTATCACAAACGTTAAAGTAAGCGGATCTACTATCAAAGTAACATACAAAGCAGCTGCAAACGCAACTGGTTACGATGTAGTACTTGGAACAGGCTCCAAGAAAGAAAACGGTGAGACTCGTCCATACAACTATGGCGCTCACAAGTCCTGAACCTCAAAGAAGGTACAGTGACAGCAACATTCAAGAACGTACCAAAGGGAACATGGGTAGTTGGAATGCATGCATTCAACAGAACATCCGAAGACGGAAAGAAAGAATTTATATTCAGCCCATGGTCATCATATAAAAACCTGAAATTAACAATTTCTTTCTCTATCAAACTGTGAATGCTGAAACAGCAAATCAAAATGCAGAAACTATTTTGGGGAATATACAACAATAAAACAAAGATTACGTAAAGACCTGATTATGTATTGTCTTTTAATTATACTGATACATATTCGAGACTATATGACACCAGTAACAATGTTGAATATGATTATATTCATGGATATGCCCGATATAATAATACCGAATCAACCAATAATATGGTATTAGGTATATCTGAAAGTCTCCCTGATGAATCCAAAAATAAAGACCTTCGATTCGTTACATTCAAAAAATACTATCAGAGGATTTATAAAAAACGGAAACAAATATCTTTCATGGCTGAAAGACTTAGAAAACAGTATAATAAGGACAGAAAAACAAAATTTAGAAATAGAAAACCATAATAAAACTTTATTTGCCGGACCACATCCCCAAAACCTGAAACAGCAGACAAAAAATCTGTAAACAGATCCAATTCCAAAGTATGAGCTTTATATCTTAGGACATTCTTTTGGATGTTACAGATGGAGATATTATTAGAGATTTTTATGTTGTAATAATATCACAACAACCATCTATTACTTAGATAACGAAATCGACCTTAAAGAAAAATTTCTAATCTGATAAGGATTATTGGACAAGATGAACTTATATCCCGAACAGGTGATCTGGAAACAATTAAGTTTAAAACCCATACCATCAGATTCTTAAATTTTATCCAAAAGGTCTGACTATTTAATTTCCAAATAAAATAATTCTAAAAGAAAGGCTGGAGGGGTCTGACCATCGAAAATAACCGGAAAGATAATAATCTCCACATAAAATAATTCTAAAATTTGTATAACATAGAATTCCTTACCCACACATAAAACCATCCCAACTATATGAATAATATACATAGTCGGGATGGTTTTTATCATGAATGGTTGCTATTACAATTGTTCTATTTTACAATGGTGTTCTTTTTGTGTCTTTATCATAACTGATTCCTACACCCAGGATCTGCCCGGTGTATCTTTCCTTTTCCCCAGGCTTTCCCCTAAAGGGAGCGCATACTGTTTTTCCCTGATCTGCCAGATTGCTTCTTCCGGTGAGTGACCTGCTTTATCTTCACGTTCCACCCGGGCATCGATTCCCTCTCCTGAAATCATCAGCGCCAGATCATCCCGTATGTGTTCTATATCATTTCGTATATAATAAAAAATTTCATCATAAGGTCCGGAGCTTGTCCAATAATTCGACAGCTGATTGAACCGCAGCGCCATCACTACAGATCTTGATTGTAGAGACGCCTGCCGGAGGCAGTAAAATATCCATCATACCACTCCACGTAACCCATCTCTGAAACCTGCGGATCTTGCATAGATGGAGATATTTATCATAGAGAACATCTACTTCCTCATCTGTGAAGCCGAAATATTCCCCGAACATTTCCATGGAAGTCATTTTAAACTCCATGAACATGTTCAGCTCTGAGCCACTGGAATATTTGGAAATAGGCAGGATTCCGGTCATAGGACATGGACACATAGGCATGATCCTTCAGAAGATTGCTCAGAAACTGAAGATATCCTTTCCGGTCTTTGTCCAAAATGAAATCTGCAAAGCATCAAATATATCCTGTGTGTCAGAGCCTTTTCCAAAAAAGCACCAATCATGTTTGCCATAACCGTTTTCCAAACCGCCTCGGTCTGGTGATGCAGATGTGCTTATTACCCTGCTGTACAAAAGGAATCAGCTCTTCCAGCAGCTGTGATTTATCTACAAAATAAGGGCTCTCAGTTTCGCTTTTGTATAATGCGCCCGGTGCTGCATTGTTCAGATAAAAGCCCATGAATTTTCGCCTCCTATAAATAGTTGCCTGGATACGGTTATCAATGCCTTTATTGTACCAAATATTTTTTATACTTACCATAAGAAAATAAACTTTGTCAGGGCAGGCTCCAATACGTTTGCCTTCACAATCTGTAAGATTCAAGTAACGGGAGTATGTCGCATCCAAGTGCCGTTTATCTAACTCAAAATATCAAGCCTTTTTGAAACAAGTTCCTCCATTTGCTCTTTTTTGCTCTGTTGACAAGCAAGATTCTTCTAAATGCATATCCGAATTTCCAATGATAAAAGATCCCACAACCCGTAAGTATAATTCTGATAAATCTAACCCTGGTGTAATAGAATACTTCTTTATGATTCTTCCGCAGTTTTCATAAGACCCTTTGTACTTATCCTGCGTTAAGCGATTCGATAGCTGGCAAAAATCTTCCATTGCATATAATTTTATCTCATTTTTTTCAATATCGCGATCTACTCTCTTTGTAATATAAGCGTACTCATCATTTATTTTTATCAGTGCATGCGGCACTGTCTGGATTCCCATAATCTCTGCCAGACGCATTGCCAGATCCTCAAATTCAGGCATATAATCAAATTCTTCCGTCTGTGGCTTTAGGATATATCCTGTCGGATAGTCCACAATTGTAAGTCTTGCATTCGTGTCACTGGACAAATGCAAGGATAGTTTTTTTGAACTCCTGGTACTGTAAGTCCCTCATTGACAGTCTCATTTGCGAGCCTTTCCAATTGTTCCTTCGTAATATCTAAAAAGGGCATTTCTTCTGTCATAAAAAACGATTTCACACATTTTTTATGCCAGCTCCCTCCTTTTCCGCATTAGAAGCATTCTCCCTTATTGTTTTTCCACAACATAGACATTTCATTTCTCTTCCCCATTTCTTATATTGACATCTCCAATACAATCCCTGCATACCGACAACAGCAATCCAAATCTGTCATTCTGATTGATTTTCCAGTTACGGCTTACAACACCAAGGAGCCATCCTTCTGGAATTAACCCATCAAAAAAAGGAAATAAAACTGTCGCTTTATAAGCCTCTTTTTTGTAATGGCAGCGTCAAACTTACAGATACTGCATCTTCTCTTTTCAAATAATCCTCATTATAAGAAAACTCATATCCTTCTTCTGTTTCAGCTATTGTTCCGGCAAAAATTTTTTGAATATAAACATATCCCTTTCTATATTCTGACTCTTAAATTTAAAATCGATGCTGAGTCAGCTGACAATATTTCACAAATTTGTGATGATTTAAAAAACTAAATCCGATATTATGCGACAGCTTATTCCTATTGTATCATGCAAAGAATTTGAACATATGATTCCGAATATTGCACTGGAACAATTAGAGAATTATTCAAAAAAATCTTGGGAAATTTTGCATACTCCTGGATGTGCCTTTGAAACTAAAGAGTTATCCGCGAATATGCCGGCATTTATTACCACACTTCCGCCCAGAGTATATGTTAATTATCCTACTTACAAAAAATACAGATTATAAACGAAGAAAATAACGAACAGACTATGTCTTATGAAAAACGATGAAATGTTAAAAGGCATAAAAAACATTTCTTGTGTTTATGCAACTCCCTTTAACTATATTATTGAAAACAATGTTTGGGATAGCAGACAATCTCCTTTTTGTGACGGAGGTTACTTGCCTTGCAATTGATCTTGCAGATAACATTAAAGCCAAGGATGAAGTTATAAAAAAAAATTGAATGAAAATGGTTTTAAAACGTTGGTTTTTCCATATTATTGTATGCGTTGGGATTCGATTGAATTTTTAGATGAGAATAAAAAAAATATTTTAAAATAGTCAGTTGATATTTTGAAATATTTAGCTGGTGGGGTCTGACCATCGAAATGGGATGGACCGCTATGTCTGGCAGATATGCTTGAGATTCCTGAAAAAGTCCGTCCAATGGTGTCGGATTATAAAATGAATCTGCTTCAGCTGAGGGCAAGTGAGACCTGTGATTTTCAAGATCCGGAAGTTGCTGCTGTGTTTGATATCAGCCGTTCTATTTATGGGGATCTGGAAGGGTCTGACCATCGAAAATAACCCGGAACGAGAGATATACATTTTGGCGAAAGGATACTTTTTCGCAAAAGTAAGGAAAGGGATTGGATATACATTAGTATTTGAATTAGCTTAGGGGGGTGAGATCAATGGACGAAAAATATTTATTTATGCTAGATAAGGGAGGACTTTTGATATGTCAAAACATTGGGATTATGAAGATGATCATGATTGGGATGATGATTATGATTATGCGGGCAATGGATATGTTTATTGGTATGGCAAGTACTACCCGAAAGAAGACATAGATGCATTGTTCAAAGACTCGTCTGCTGAAGATATTCAAGAAGGGAGAGGCTCGAATGTGGGCTGGGCTTTATTGGTATTAGTAAGCATTGGCGCTGCAGGATATGGTATTTATAAAAAAATGATTCAAGGCAAAGACCTCCCCAAGAAAATAGTTAATTAGATTATATATGCGATGGAGGATTCAACGTAGATTTCTAAATGGTAAAGGGTTGATAGTCTCCCCAAAATAAGTATGTATACGGATGCAGCGGTTAAAGCGATGGAGACTGGTATAGCATATAGATTTAGGAAGTAACTTACGCGGGCTGGGAAGACATTGTTGTTTGAATATTAGATAAGGATGTGGGAAAGTTGTATGAGAATCAGCTAATTATTTCTGCAGTAGATGGTAACGGACAAAATAATAGCATCTCAACCATATGCGGAATTTATATATGGAAAAAAGAATCTTGAAATTTTAAATTATTATACGGGACAGAAATTGTTTGATATTTTGCATGATGACTTAGGGAAAATTCGGTTTGAAGATAATAAATTTGTATTAAAATCAATTTATTTGATGTCACCATTACAAACAACGATGAATTTACTTGGGAAAATTGCAGAAGCGGTTATAGTGAGACGATGTGTTGAAAATGAAGATATAAATAAAAAATGGTTGTCAGTGGCTAGAAGGAAAAAGCTAAAGCAAAAACTGCTGAAAGATTTATGGCAGTTGGGACGGGGTTAATAAAGACGAAGCAGCAAATATCCACAGTATTATAATCCATCAGATACGCAGAGGGGATATAATTTGGGTTGATGATGATGGTATGCGAGCGATGATAAAAAAACTTCTTCTATATCAGGTCTAGAAGCAGGATTACAAGTAAAAGTTAGCAGGAAGGGAATGGGTTACTTTTTAATGATTGTGTAACCTTAGATATGAGGTCCCAGTGGTGTATTTCGATATAGCACATGATTATGACAAAGTTGCGCGCGAATTATTAATGAACCAGGCCTTCAAGGCATGCCCAGTGATGAAATAATTTTGAGAAAAATTTTGTTCGTGCAAGTGCCATAGATTATCAGGATATGAGGAAGTGTGCTTATATGAAGAATTGGTTATGGCACTAATAAAAGGGAAAATTACCGTTGATTCATTGTTGAACCATAAAATAGTAGAAAACAGTAACACAATGAAGAATTCGATTATTTCAGCGACAATGTCTCAACTTCCCCATACAGAATATAATTCTTAAGTAGTGGTGTGAATGTGTAGTTAAGAAAAAAGTACACCTATGAGTGGTGTGAAATATAGTAGATTACAATTTGTGCGCGTGCCGGGTGTAGTTTTATTGAGAATTATCGAGGGGGAGACTGTCCGAAAACTAGGATGAGTCTTCACTGAAATTAAGATTGATTCACTCACATGGGTGTTCAATATAAATAAAAATGTACGTAACTATTCAGAAATAACTCTTGCAGTTATTTCTCTACTCTATTGTCAAAAGCTATTTCAAGGTATATCTGACTGCACCTGTTTTTTGAGATTTTCTTTTCAATCAGGCCATTCAGAGTACAGACTACCTTGTAGAGAGCCTCCGACCTGATAGATCAAAGGCTCTGATTGAAAGAATTTCCGTTTACCAGTATTTTTTCACATAATTGACAGCTTCTTCCTGTGACAGAGAAAATTCATTCATAATATTTCTGACTGTATCTGCCTCACTGATATGAAAATTCCTGCAGGTCCTTACAGTCGCACGAATGCCTTCAAGGATACCTTCCCATCTTCCTTCCTGTCTGCCTTCCTCGACACCTTCCTGCCTTAACTCTTCCAATGCATTACACATATTGATCTGCCCTCCCTTCTGCTCCGATTCCAAAGCATGGTCAATCAGCTTCTGTGATTCTGTAATGGCTCCTATCACAAGTCCAAGATCTGCCGGAATATTATGATCCCTGTAAACTTCATTGATCTTCGTATAATCCCTGGCATAGATCAGGCGGCTCACGTCAAACACCATATTTACATCCGGATCGCTGAAACACAGCTCTCCACTTGATCTTACCTGTACCAGGTTCATACGGTAATCAGATACCAGTGGTTCTATCTTTTCGGGAATCTCCAGCATATCCTTCAGGGAAAACGGGCCATCCCATTCACTTTCTCCATAGTATACACACAGACTGATCACCGGATGCAGCCGGTCAGTCTTCTTAAAACCTGACAGGAATTCATCCGATGAATGGAAATCCCCGCGTTTCTTATTTACTGCTGCGATCTCATCATATTCTTCATGTAAGAAAACGCATCTCCGACCATATGGCGCAGCGGCATCGCATAATGGATCTTTGCCTGATTTTCCAGTCCCCAGAGTACAAAATCCACACCATATGCCGTCTTCTTTACAACATCCAGGATCTTCTGTATTGTTTTCTGCATGACCGTTAAATTTCAGCATGGAGGAAACATCCGTATCTGCTTCTGTAAGATCCTGCGGCTTCAGCACCTGTTCTCCATTAAAAAAATACTGCATTGAACAGATCGCAAAATGTCCATTGTCTCTCAGAAGTTCTTCAGTATGGTATCCGGTTTGATCTTATTTTTTCCGTCGTATCCAGCACCTCCTTTTTGCCTGTTTCTGTTATCAATATATCATATTATTATTTTGTTTCCACGAAAGGAAATATAAAAATTATTAAAAATCTGAAAAATACAGCGTCCGATTGTTTGATCTATTCTCTTTTCTCATTCTGTCAGTTATAAAAGCATATAACTACAAAAATATAACTATAATGCGTAAAAAAAGCAGTTATAAATAACCATTTCTTCAAGATTCTGCATGAATTTTTAATCAGAGAATGAGGTTTTAATCAAAAATCAACCTGTCCACCACCCAAAGGGGAACTATAATCATGACAAAGATTAAAAACACAAAGAAGGGCATGGCAAAAAAAGACATTAAGTATGTCACTTGTTGTTGCAATGCTTGCTACTTCTAATGTGCCGGTATGGGCTGCTGAGTTCAGCGATGGTACTGACGCTTCCGTAGCTACTGAAGCAGATGCGTTCGCTGCAGAAGCGCTCCTGTTGTTGATACAGAAGACGCAGCTCCAGCATCTGTAATGGTAAATGAAGTCTGATATTACTCTTAACTTATCTGCAGACAGCAAAAAAGTTGTTTGGGGAGGAGACTAAGTTATCAGTGGTACTGTAAACTAAAACTGACGGATCAGAAGTAGAAGGTGGATGGCAGTATCGTTGGGTTGACGAAAAAGGTATTGCATATGCATCTTCAACGGAAAAGTACGATGCAGCTGATAAGTTTAAATACAACAGCTGACATGGCTGGAAAAACATTAACCCTTTATGTTTACGATGTAGACAGCAATCAGCAGACTCTTTTATGACATTAACACAGGTATTTCTGTAGTGTAGAAAAGAGATCTTTAATTCTGCTGACTGGCTACACCTGCAACTTCACAACAAAAGCATACAACGGTTTTGCTCAGACTATTACTGAAGCTGACGCGTTGCACTTACTGTTCTGGATTCTGAAAAGCAAATGTAGCTGCTGATGCTTATGAAACATCTGTAACTAATGCAACTAATAATAAAGAAGAATTCAAACTTACTGTAACAGCAAAAGAAGACTCTGCTTACACAGGCAGTGCTGAACTTGTAATCGGTAAGGTTACAGCAAAAGCATATGCAAAAAGGAGATATCCTTGCAACAGCAACAAAAGGACAGTCCTATCAGTATACAGGTAAAGGCTATTAAGATTTCCAAAGATAACATTACATTAAAAGAATCTGCTTCCAGTAATAAAAGGCGCTGATGGAAAATTAAGCGGTGCTGATTTATCTGCTGCAGTTACAACTGCTCAGGTTGAATATACAAAAGTAGGTGATTACCCCTGTTGTTTATATGTTGACAAAACAAAATTAAAAGAATTTTACAGGGGCAGATGAATATTACACAACAAATGAGACTGTTAATGTTGCAAAACGTGACCTCTCTAAGCAGCAGGAAACAAAGATTACTGTTAACACTTTAAGTGGTCAGATTCCAACAGATATTGCTGTAAGCAAATTAGCTGATTATCTGACATTTACAGGTGTAGAAGGCTCAGACCTTTCTGCAATTAAAACTCCAGCAAAGAATATACACTTATTGTAAAAATGCTGATGGTACAGACGCTAAACAGTTTAAAAACGGAAGTACATATACTGTTACAGTACGTGCAAAAGACGGTGAAAACTGCACAGGTGAGCAGACATTCACTGTTGTTGCTACTGCAGCTGCATTAAATGCTGTATCTGCAAAAACACAGTATACAACAGATTATACAGGCGATCAGGATTTGATTCTGTAGAGGAATGTTTCGAGGAACTGGCACCGTATATACATGCACTGGAAACAGGGCTTTCCTCTGACCCGGCTATGAACTGGAGAATTTCCAAACTGGACCGCTATCAGCTTGTATCCAATTCAGATGCACATTCCCCGTCTAAACTGGGACGCGAGGCGAATCTGTTGGATATTGACTGTTCTATGAAGGACTTTATCGGGCAATCCAGACTGGCGAAGGGCTGGAAGGAACAGTAGAATTTTTTCCTGAAGAGGGAAATATCATTTCGATGGTCACAGAAAATGTGGTGTATCATTAAGTCCTGTGGAAGCAGAACGGCTTGGGAATCTGCCCTGTCTGCGGGAAAGAAGCTGACCATGGGCGTAGATCACAGAGTAGAACAGCTTGCAGACAGAGCGGAAGGTTTTGTGAAAAAGATGGTAAGAAATATGAAAGCCTTGTACCTCTGCCGGAAGTGATCTCTGCATGTATGGGCTATTCCACTGCAAGTAAGAAAGTACAGGGGTGTTTTTGAACAGATGATTCAGACACTGGGGACAGAATTCGACATTCTGCGAAATGTACCGTCAGAAGATATTAAATCCTGTGCAGGAGAACGGATTGCGGAAGGAATTAAAATGTAAGAACCGGAAATGTGAAGAGAATTCCGGGGTATGATGGGGGAATATGGAAAGATTGAATTGTTTGATGAATATTAAACATAGAATGATGAAATTATAAAACGGCCTATAAGAGAATGATTAGCGAGGAAATAGTGTATGAAGAAAATAGGGATTATTTCAGATACCCATGGCCTGCTCACGCCGGAAATACTGAAATTTTAAAGGGTTGCGACTGTATTATCCACGCAGGTGACGTAAACAAACCGGAAATTCTGGATACACTGCGTATGATGGGTTCTATTTATGTAGTCCGAGGAAATAACGACAAAGATTGGGCAGAGGGAATGGCGAAAACCTTACACTTTACCATAGAAGGGGTAAAATTTTTCATGACTCACAATAAAAAAGATGTAGACTGGGATTTAAAAGACACACAGGTAGTCATCTTCGGACATACCCATAAATACTTCGAAAAATGATAGACAACCGTCTATGGCTAAACCCGGGAAGCTGCGGCCCCAGACGCTTCGACCAGGAGATTACCATGGCAGTAATGACAGTCGACAATGGAACCTATCAGTGGGAAAAGGTTGCTATGATTCCTGAAAAGTAAACAGAAGACAAAGTAGATTGGTCAGGAGGGAAGAAAAATACACAGTAATGAAGGTGGTGATAATATGCACAAGTGGAATGAGATTACAGATGAGAATTCGCTGAAGGAATTTATGGAAAGAGTGTCGTTTTTCCATGATAGCTGTATCAAAGAGATGCATTATCTGAGCGGAGCATATGTTAATGAAAACCTGGATATGTATCCTGTAAACGATCGCAGGATTCTGAGAGTAATAATACAACGGCAGTATGAAGAAGATTCAATGATTGAAATGGA
>VOFH01003658.1_pt1 | contig 37102 bp, 58 predicted proteins | sample 5384091 | NCBI WGS metagenome assembly VOFH01 (sample SAMN12384727, study PRJNA508395) | human gut metagenome | isolation source: healthy gut G | host: Homo sapiens
GTCTTTAACTTATATTCATACTTATCCACTGTACTCACCTCATTGTCATTGAAATATTAGTTTTGGTCTGAATGTGTCCATTAGGCACTAGCCGATACTCTTTCATTATTCTACCATATGAGGTCTGTAATGTCAAAAAAATGCACTCAATTCCTTTTGAAAGTGCATTTTTAGTGTTATTTAATATTATTATTATAATTTTATATTTTGTATCGGAGATTATTCGCGATTCTACGTTCCTGTGAGACCTTTGTCGTCTGTTATTTTATCACTTGAATGATTTTCATATCCATTCAATACTTTATGTATTAAATCTTCTGTCAAGTCATTCCTGCTTTATAACAAATCTGAGATTATAACATGTCCTTTCAATGTTTCTTTACATTTTTCATTCTATGTTATATGCGGTATTTTTATTCCAATCACATCTATGAGTGATTCATCTTTTCTCTTTGCTTCCAGTTTCCGTACTCTCCGATCTTTGATCTTCTTTTTCTTTCTACTTGCTTCGATGTCGATCACTTCTTCGTTCTTCTTCTTTTGCCTCTTCCTTCTTTCTACATTTGGATGAAGTTCTTCTACTTTCTTCATTACTTCATTGACGTCCAGTCTTGCGAAAAGGATTTCTGGTTTCTCTGTTACTTTTCCATCACCAAGCTGAGCAAGAATCTTCTCAGATGTTTCTGGCATGAAGGATTCCAGAAGTTTTGCGCCTGTTTTGATGCTCTCGATCAGATTATAGAGCACTGTCTCCAGACGGTCTTTCTTAGCCTCGTCTTTTTGCAAGTGCCCACGGCATTGTCTCATCGATGTATTTGTTGCAGCGTTTGAACAGACGAAGATCTCTGTGATCGCATCTGCGACACGCAGCTCCTTCATTTTTGCTTCTACTGCTCTTTTGGAGTATCTTCTCTGACACTTAAGATCTTCAGATCTGCATTTACTTCTTCTCGGCAACACCCTTTATCTGTTACAACACCGCCGAAGTATTTGTTTGTCATAGAAACAGTTCTGTTTACCAGGTTTCCAAGTGTATTTGCAAGATCAGAGTTCAGACGCTCTACCATCAGCTCCCATGAAATAACACCGTCATTCTCGAATGGCATCTCGTGAAGTACGAAGTAGCGTACTGCATCTACACCAAAGAAATCTACCAGTTCATCTGCGTAAAGTACATTTCCTTTAGACTTACTCATCTTACCGTCGCCCTGCAACAGCCACGGGTGTCCGAACACCTGCTTCGGAAGCGGCAGACCGAGTGCCATAAGGAATATTGGCCAGTAAATTGTATGGAATCTGATAATATCTTTTCCGATCAGATGAAGATCTGCAGGCCAGTTCTTATTGAACGCTCATCGCTGTTGCCGTCACAGTCATATCCGATTCCTGTGATATAGTTTGTCAGTGCGTCAAGCCATACGTATACGATATGTTTTAGATCGAAATCTACCGGGATTCCCCAACTGAAGGAAGTTCTGGATACACAAAGATCCTGAAGTCCCGGAAGCAGGAAGTTGTTCATCATCTCGTTCTTACGGGCTTCCGGCTGGATGAACTCCGGATGTGTATTGATGTAGTCGATGAGTTTGTCGGCATATTTGCTCATCTTGAAGAAGTATGCCTCTTCTTTTGCAGGTACACATGGGCGGCCGCAGTCCGGACATTTGCCATCTACAAGCTGGGATTCTGTAAAGAAAGACTCACACGGTGTACAATACATTCCCTCATAATGTCCTTTGTAAATATCTCCTTTGTCATAAAATTTCTTAAAGATCTTCTTAACCTGTCTTCATGATCTTCGTCTGTTGTACGGATGAACTTATCATAAGATGTATTCATCAGATCCCAGATGCTTTTGATCTCACCTGATACCTTGTCAACGAATTCTTTTGGTGTAACACCTGCCGATTCCGTTGATCATCAATGCAATGGTTTTATTCTCTCCATGCGGTCGTCAATTGGAATCTGATAACTCATATTTCCGGCAGCAATCTCCTGGATTCTTTTCTCAGTCGGTTCTTCTCCATCACATCTGCAACCATGTAGAATAGCACTGCGTCAGCGATCAGCAGCAGAAGCACCAGGGAAGAAATCTCTATCAAAAGTACGAAAAAGCTGAAACAGGGAAATAAAGAATCAAAAGTCCTGCTGTTTTCTTTGTAAGCTTCACATCTCGGAATACTTTTCAAGTGAAATACCCCACGCTTCGCTTGCAGACTCTCCTCCCACAGACTCTTTGTTTAATTCTTCTTACCAGACTGAGGTAACCGGCGAAAGAAACAAGTAAATGAACACTCCATAGGAAAATACACCCACTGATTCTCGAGACTTAAAGTCTGCATATATACATTTGGAACATAAGATGACGGAATAAATGTATCACTTTCCACAACCCCATAGGAACTACACAACCTGTAATTCCATCAAATAAGATATGAATTCCATCGATTCCTGCTACGAAAAAAATAGCTTCCAAATCACCCAGACAAAAATAATAACTGCAGCGGCAATCTCTGTCTTCCAGGAATCGAACTTTAACAAATACAGTTCTTCATCCTGCGGTTTTCTTCCTGCCCCCAATGTCAGCCACACTACTGTGATCAAAAGAGTAGTCCGCTGAAAATCATAAAATGCAATGCTGCTTTCATATGCGGAATATTATTCTGATACTCAATACTGTTCTGGTAAAATTGATCCTGAATCGGATATTTTGTATCAACCGCAACTGCTAAAAAACATCTTTCCACTTTGTTCCTCCGGAATAATAACCATAAGAACGAATATTAAGCCATTGATCAGAATAAGATACATTCATATTCGTCTTAAAATCTTTCAACTCGGATAGATCACCATGTATTTCACAGATTTTTTAGACGCAGAAGCTATTATATTCTCTATGCTATCTCTTACATCCGCATAATTTGCATATTCTGCTTTATTTGTAGTAACTTTCTTCGTCGATTCATCTGCGTACAGATAGGTAAAAATTGGTATTTCCCTCTTCCAGATAATCCCAACTGCCTTCATAATCCTGCCAGTCTTCATAGATTGTTTGCAATGCTGTGGCTATATTATCGTAAACCAGCGACAATCTTCCATTTAACTGTGGATTGTTATTTACAACCTGAAGCAGATTATCTGCCTCAACCGGTGCGTATTTCTCTATCAGAGACTGGCCAAAATTCCAGCAGTCTGTATAAAGCAGATCACCATTTTCATCTGTAATCTGAAATGTATAATATCCGGAAGTTGTAAATTCACCTGCCTGCAATCCTGCCAGGAACTGATCTCTGTCCTGTTCGCCCATCTGAAATTGAAGTTTTCCTGCATTTACAAGAGAAGAAATCATTCATATAATAGTAGTAATAATTTCCGTCTGGCTTTTGGCAGACGATCACGCCGCCATTCTGTTTGTAAAGATTGTCGTTATCTGTCCCACTGTAAGTTTCGCCCCAGTTCACCAGCTCTTCCATTGTGTACGTGACGCCGGACAGATTCGTCTCAGATATCTTTCCCTTCTTCGACAGTTCCATTACATCCACCAGTTTTTTTTCGGATTGTAGGCGCCGTCACTTTCAAAAAAAGATTCTGCAGATAAAGCTTCTCCTGTACATCGTACATGTAACTTTCGACCATCTTGCTGAATTCTTCGGATTCTTCAAAAGACTGTGTATTCATCTTTTGGATCTGTGAAAAACTCATCCCCCCGCCAGTGTCAGGAGAGAAAGCAAATTTGTCACAAGCAATGCTCCGCTAAGAATCGCCACAACAAGAACAATTGTCCTTGTCACGGTCTTCCTGTACCATTTCTTCATTGTTAATCCTTTCTTATATGCTTTTTATGCTTTTTCGATTTTATATCCGACACCCCAGACTACTTTCAGGTAACGTGGATCTTTCGGATTGATTTCTATTTTTTCTCTGATATGACGAATGTGAACTGCAACTGTGTTATCCGCACCAATTGCCTCTTCATTCCAGATGGATTCATAAATCTGATTGATTGAAAATACTTTTCCCTGATTCTTCATCAGAAGCAAAAGGATATTGTATTCAATCGGTGTCAGTTTTCACAAATTCTCCGTCTACTGTCACCTGCTTGAGATCATCATTGATCTGAAGGCCGCCTACCTTATAAATTGTCTCTTTTTTGGCTCCTGTGCTGTTCCGCCAAGTTCGTTAAATCTTCTCAGCTGTGATTTCACTCGTGCTACAAGTTCCAACGGATTGAATGGCTTTGTCACATAATCATCCGCACCGATATTGAGTCCAAGAATCTTATCGGTATCTTCTGACTTCGCAGACAAGATAATGATTGGCAGACTGTTCTTCTCGCGGATCTTCAATGTTGCACGGATTCCGTCCAGTCTCGGCATCATGACATCGATAATCAGAAGATTCACCTTTCTCCTTCTCCAAAATCTCCAGTGCTTCGATCCGTCATACGCTTTTAAGATCTGATATCCTTCCTGGGAAAGATAAATTTCAATTGCTTCTACGATTTCTCTATCGTCATCACATACTAATATTTTATACATTTTACATACCCCTCGATAATTGCTGACACCGATAACAGCGCAGCAACATAATTATCACATGATCAAGTTCTAACTATAGTATACATGATACTTGATGGTTTTTAAGAGATAGATTGGAAAAATATTAGAAATTTCTTAAATCGACGATTTAACAATTTAAATACTTTCTATTTCTTGCACATCTTTTGCCAACGTTTTATAATAAGAAACCGTGAGCCACTTTAGAACATAAGCAGAGCTGCACAAAAATGATTGCATTTAATGCTAGAATCTCTTAGTATAGCTGCAATCCATCAATAAAAAAGGAGTATAAATTAAGAATGATTGAATTTTGAAATCCTTCCTCTTTGGAATTGTGGAAGGAATCACAGAATGGCTGCCGATCAGCAGCACCTGACATCTGATTCTTTTTGAATCAGTTTTTGTGAAATTAGATGTTTCCGAAGAATTCTACAGCATGTTTGAAGTTGTGATCCAGTTAGGGTGCGATTCTTGCCGTTGTCATCTTATTCTGGAACCAGATCTTTCCGTTTGGTGCACCGGAAGGAAGTCACACTGTCAAACGCCGTCAGTCAAAACATGCACATAGAAAAAGAAATCCGGAAATGGAATTTAAGTTATGTGAAGATGGATATCATTATCCTCTGGCTGAAAGTCCTTGTTGCATGTATCCCTGCGATCGTGATTGGAATGCCGTTCAATGATCTGTTTGAGAAATGGTTTTATCAATTACCCTTTGCGTTGCGATTGCTCTGATTGTCTTCGGTATCGCCTTTATCATTGTTGAGAATAATCCACAAGGGTAAACCTGCGAAGATAAACAGTATGGACGAACTTACTTATAAGACTGCATTTTTGATCGGACTTTTCCAGCTGATCGCTGCAATCTTCCCTGGAACATCCAGATCCGGTGCAACAATTGTCGGTGCTTTTGATCCTTGGAGTATCCAGAACCGTTGCTGCTGAATTCACTTTCGTACTTGCGATTCCGGTTATGTTCGGTGCAAGTCTTCTGAAGCTTGTGAAGTTTGGCCTGAACTTTACCGGAACAGAGGCAATAATTCTTCTGATCGGTATGGTAACAGCATTTGTTTCTTCTATTATCGTTATTCAATTCCTGATGGGATATATTAAGAAACATGATTTCAAAGTATTTGGATATTACAGAATTGTGCTTGGTATTCTTGTGATACTGTATGCGTTGTTTTTAGCGTAAGATTTAATGATATTTTAAAAACTCCCAATAGAATTTCAACTCAGATGTTTTCTGAAGCGTAATTTTCTATTGAGAGTTTTTTTTGTTGGAAACCAGCTTCCTTTTACTTAATATCTTCCTCTATTATACATTCATGTTTCTTCGTTTTTTTATTGTAATTTACTCCTACAAGAAGTATGTTTCCTTTGTATTCCTCTAAACTTTTACAATATTCTTTCTTCTTAATCTGTTCAATTGCACCGTTTGCGCTTTCATTCCATTTAAGTTCTACCACAAGTGCAGGTTTTTCCTGGAATTTTTTTCTAGGAAGAAATACAAGATCTGCAAATCCTTGTCCTCCGGCCAATTCTCTGTGAACAGTGTAAAAGTTTCTTGCAGCATATAACGCAAGTGATATCGTATAACTCAATGCATTTTCATCATTATACTGGAAATGTGATGTCTCAAAATGTGCTTGTCTTATTCCTCTGCCACTTGTACAGGACGTTTCTGCCAAATAGCATTCAATGTATCTGCCGAATTTTTCAATGCTTTAGAAACTTCACCCCCAATCCGACACGGAAACACTGCTGACGTATTCTGCTCTCACCTCATTATTTGGTATTTTCACTGTTTTATTATCATAGTCATATGCCAGATACCCAAGATGGATTAATAAAGTAAGTACATCATCTTCTGTACGAAACGTTGCCATATCATTTGTAAAGCTTCCCGTATTCACCGGAATGCTTTCACCTGCAATCATGCTTAACACATCATCCTTCAAACCTTCAAAATTCATTTCTATGTAAACTTTCAAAGCTTCAAATGTTTCTGTCTGATTCCAGTAATTTCCAAATTTCCCCAAATCGCATGCAGCTCACTACTGAACGTGGACTATAAACAGAAGGTGCTCCTTCAAAAGAATATCCGTCATACCAGCTTTTAGCTTCCTGCATGTCCATGCCATATCGTTCACACAGCTCGCTTACTTCTTCTTCTGTAAATCCGACATATTTCGCCAATGGTCCCGGATCAATCATGGAAAATTCATCAAACATATTCAACGCTGAATGTGTTCCATATTTTTTATTGGAAGAATTCCTGTCATATAAGCAAGTGCGACATATCCTTTGTCTTTCAACAAATCTCTTAGAAAATCCAAATACTTTTCCTGCGCTTTTTTATCTGTTATATACTCTCTGAAAATGCAGTCCCATTCATCAATAATTACAACAAACGGTCTCTTTGTCTTATTATAAATATCCTGAAGAGTTCTCATTAAATTTGTTTCATCAAAGTATCGGAAACCGGGTATTTATTTATTACGCTCTTTTTAACAAAATTTCCCATTGGAGCTTTTACGATCACATCATATTTATTCAAATGCTTTTCATAACTATCTGATGATGCTATTTTTAAATTTGAGAACAGCTCCCTTGAATCATACTCACACGTATAGTAGGCAGAAAGCATATTCGCAGCAATAGACTTCCCAAAACGGCGTGGACGACTGATGCAATATAACTTTGTAATGTTTTTAGCACTTCTATTTGTATATTCAATCAATCCCGTCTTATAACATATATTTCTGAATTTACAACTCTTGCAAAGTACTAATATCCGGGTTCAAATAATTTCCCATTTAATTTTTACCTCCATACAGTTCTCTTTCTGGCGATTATTTTTGGACACTCATGTTATTATTATACGACATAAAAAAGAAAGACGGGCAATGTTTTCCACACCGTCTCTCCGGCAACTGCAAAAAAAATATCCATTTAGCCTACCTACATTTCATTGGCATAATAATCGCAAAACCATAATGTCTTGCCACGTTTGATTTCAAATGAATTTACATAAGCTCCTTTTCTAGTATATTTTGAACTCTTGTAAACTCCGGAAAGATTAATTCACACGTTGTATTTTGTCACCATCATATACAATTCGAGTAATTGACATTTTCTCCCAAATTCTGAGATTTATAAAATAAAAGTTATCGAAATCTGAATTACTTGCTTCTCGTCTAAAAAGGGAAATTGTTGTACTCATTCAACATGTGCGTTTCAAAAGCTGTCTGCTCTACTCCCAAATTCAATCCAACCATCAGCCAGCATTATTGGTGGTGTAAAATAGAGTATTAAAACTATACACAATAAAATAACAATACTTATAATGTTCTTTTTATAATACTTCTTCACACGCTCACCCCCTTTTTCCTGGCACCCACATTATGCCATAAAAAGAAGCCTGTGCGAAAACATGTAATCAACTGCGGATTTCTCGTAGTCAAATGCATCAGTTTCTTTTCAGACTTCTTATTTTGCTTTATTTAATTTTTCTGTGGCAGATAAATTATAAAATCCACCCTGAATTCCCAGTTTGCATAATCTATTTCCATATAACCATTATACTTCTTTATTATTTTCTCTACATTACTCAGTCCATATCCATGCTTCTGTTTTTTCTTTCTTTGAAGTTAATATCTTATCATCCTTCAGGTAGATTTCTCCGCAATAAGTATTCGTGATCCGACCAATTAAACGCTCTTGACTGAACATAATCTTTATCGTCAATATTCGTTGTTCCCGATCAACTTTTTCAATGCTTCCAAAGCATTATCCAATAGATTTCCCAATAGTGTAACAAGATCTGCTATATCAATGTTTAACTGTTCCGGTACAACAATTTCTGTTTCTACTTTTATATTTTCACTCGCCAGACTTTGAAGCTTATAGTTAACCAACCCATCAATAATTGTATTTCCTGATGTGCTATAAATCACTTTCCCTTTTATGAAATGAGGAAGTTGATCCAACTGTCTTCTTGCCTCTTCATCTTTTCCCTCTTCCAGTAAATGATTTAAAATAATAAGTTGATTACTCATATCATGTCTAAATGCCTGTAAATCTTCTGTGGAACTTTGCATAATCTCACACTGTCTACTGTATAATTTTTTTCTTTTTGTAAAGAGCCAATTTTGATTTCTTTTATATAATTTTCTGCCAATGAATCATATAGATAAAATGCAATTATATTTACTGCAAACAGAAGTAATACTGAACCCACCGCCTCTACCTTAGTTAAATTGGTCTGATTTGCAATAATTACTTCCAAAATTAATGTAGAAATCGGAATTACAATTGAAGCCAGCCAGGAAATCCAACTAATATTACGTCCCTTTCTTGTTAACTTTATATTTTCAAGCAACAGCGTTTCAACAATATGCAACAATTCGCGTGGCTATTAAACCAAAAGTATCTCTGAACTCGCCTTGTGAAAAAAAACTGAAAATTAATATATCCAGTCATAGCTGCCGCAATTATTTCCGCTGCTGCCATAAAAGATACATGTAAACAACACAAATAATTTTTTTGAATACTTGCTTCGTAAGTTAAAGAAATAATAAACATAGTAATTAAATTTGTAATCAAAGTAATTAACGGAATATCTATCAGAAGATATACTAAAGTTGTCATTATAAAGTAGAAGGAATAAGCTAATATTCCCAATATTCTTTTGTATTTTCTATGTTCAAAAAACTCTCATAAAACGATGGACAACAAATATCAGGAAAAAATTCGCCAGCAGATAAATTATATGATATGTATCAAATACCATGTGCAAACCCTCCATTTTCAAAATGAAGCTGCATTCTCGCTATTTCCTCTTTTTTCTGCCTCTGGCAACAGGAATTACGTCACCATTTACCATAATAACCTGTTCCCCTGAAAAGATCTGATATAACGATAGTTCACCAGATAAGATTTATGTGTCAGAATCATTCCCTGCCCTTTTAATTTGTCGCAGACTTCTTCCAACGAACCATAGAATTCGTCTTCTGACTTCTGCATTACAATCTTTACTTTTCTTCCGTTACTTTTAAAATACAGAATCTCACTCACACGGGCACAATACATATCGTGACCATATTTATAGTGAAATATATCATTCTTCTTCCCATAAATCCTGTTATACTTTTCAAGCGTAGCAGTCACCATATTCTGGTCAAATGGCTTCTCTATAAAATTGAATGGTCTGAAGGCAAATAACTGACGGTCATATCCATCCTTTCCCGATACATATACAATCTGAGCTGCTTCATCTTTTATCTCATTTCTGATACAATCACTTACACTAATCCCGGTATCATCTGAGCTCAATATCCAGAAAATAGATCTGATAATTTTCCCTTTCCCGAAGTTTCCGTTTCAACACTTTTCCCGAAATGAAACTCCCGTTTCAGCTTCTATATGGAGTATCCGGTAGGAATCATTAATATAATTTTCCAGCAGATTACATATCTTTTCATCATCATCACAAACCGCAATTTTAAGCATTTCTTATCCTTCTATCCATTCATGTACTGTTATCTATGTTCATTTTTCACTGTTTTAGCAAGTGCAACATATTCTTTGCCTTGGGACACTCATGTTATGATTATACGACATAAAAAAGAAAGACGGGCAATGTTTTCCACGCCCGTCTCTCTGACCATCTTTCCGCAAATTATACTTATTTCTTTTGAAAAAAATCCTTTCAATGCCGGATACAGTTCTTTAAATTCCTGATATCTTTCCTCGTACTTCTGCACCAGTTCCGGATCTGGTTCTTCTGTTCCTGTTACTTTCACAAGTTTCTTCGCAGCCTCTTCCACCGAATCAAATACACCGCATCCAACTGCTGCCAGGATTGCAGCTCCATAACCCACCTTCTTCGCTTTCGATCACGTCGACTTTCAGATTCATCACATTTGCAATGATCTTCTTCCATAATGGGCTCTTAGCTCCACCGCCGCAGATCTTTGTTCTCTCTGGATTCACGCCAATACTTCTTGCAACTTCAGGGGAATCACGCAGTCCGAATGCAACACCTTCCAGCACAGCCTGTGTCATATCCTCTCTTGTGCTGTCCATAGACATTCCGATAAATGCTGCTCTTGCGGAAGGGTCATTATGAGGAGAACGCTCTCCCATCAGATATGGAAGATAGAACACATGGTTCTCGCCGAGCCTTGTGATTCCTTCCTGTTCTGCCGGATAATCTTTGGTCTTAAGGATTTCATCCATCCACCATTTATTACAGGAAGCAGCACTGAGCATGCATCCCATCAGATGATAATTGCCGTCTGCATGGTCAAAGGAATGCAGTGCATTGTTCTTATCTACCCGAATTTTTACTGGAAATAAAGAGTGTTCCTGATGTTCCGAGAGAAATATTGCAGCCGCCGTCTCCGACCGTTGCTGTTCCAACTGCTGCCGCCGCATTGTCCCCGGCTCCTGCAATTACTTTTACATCCTCTGATACGCCAAGTTCCGCTGCAACCTCTGCTTTCAAAGTTCCAACGACTTCCCAGCTTTCATACAGCTTTGGAAGCTGTGCCTCTGTAATACCACAGATCTCAAGCATTTTTGCAGACCAGCACTTATGCTCCACATCCAAAAGCAGCATTCCGGAAGCATCTGAATACTCTGTGCAAAAAGACCCTGACAAACGATATGCAAGGTAATCCTTCGGAAGCATGATCTTCGCAATCTTTGCAAAATTCTCCAGTTCATTTTCCTTCATCCAGAGAATCTTCGGTGCTGTAAATCCGGCAAATGCAATATTTGCTGTATACTCTGAAAGTTCTCTTTTCCAATCACCTGATTCAGGTAATCGGTCTTTTTTTGCAGTACGTCCGTCGTTCCACAGAATTGCCGGACGAATCACCTTCATCTTCTTATCAAGCGCAACAAGACCGTGCATCTGGCCTCCAAAACTGATTCCCTTTACTTGATCCTTATCAAAACCTTCAAGAAGCTCTTTCAGCCCTTCCATACTCTGTGCAAACCAGTCTTCCGGTTTCTGCTCTGACCATCCCGGATGTGGAAATATAACGGATATTCTTTTGATACGATATTTTGATCTTTCCATTCTCATCCATCAGAAGAAGTTTTACTGCGGATGTTCCAAGATCTACTCCTACAAATAACATGTTGTTCCTCCTGTATAAAGACAGAGAGCCTTGCCGTTTTCCGGCACGGCTCTCTGCCCGTTTTCTATGCTTATAACTTTCTATGTAATTAACCCCACGGATTCTCTGTTGATATCTTACACCCTTCGGCTGGTTGTATCCGATCTCTTCAACCGGCACACCAATGTATTTAAATACTTCGAACAATGCTTTTCCAAAGTGTCCGAAAGCAACTGCTCCGTGATGTGGATAATTCTTTTCGATCAGTACGTGACGGTAGAATCTTCCCATCTCGGAATTGCAAACACTCCGATAGATCCGAAGGATTTTGTAGCAACCGGAAGTACTTCTCCCTGTGCAACATAAGCACGAAGTACATTGTCAGATGTACTCTGCAGTCTGTAGAATGTGATGTCTCCAGGTTTGATATCTCCTTCCAGTGTTCCCTGTGTAACCTCGATTGGAAGAGATCTTGCCATGATCATCTGATATTTCATTTCGCAGAAAGCAAGTTTGCCGGAAGCTGTATTTCCACAATGGAATCCCATAAATGTATCTTTCTGTGTATATGGGAATTTTCCTTCGATGCTCTCTTTGTACATATCTGCCGGTACTGTATTGTTGATATCAAGAAGTGTTACTGCATCCTGGCTGACAGCAGTTCCGATAAACTCGCTGAGTGCTCCGTAAATATCAACCTCACAGGATACCGGGATTCCCTGAGCTGTCAGACGGCTGTTTACATAACATGGAACAAATCCGAACTGTGTCTGGAATGCCGGCCAGCATTTTCCTGCGATTGCAACGTATTTGCGATATCCGCTGTGCTCCTCGATCCAGTCTTTCAAAGTAATCTCATACTGAGCCAGTTTCGGAAGGATCTCCGGTTTCTTATTTCCTGCTCCGAGCTCTTCTTCCATCTCTTTTACAACGGCCGGAATTCTCTCATCACCTTCATGTTTGTTATAAGCCTCGAAAAGGTCAAGTTCAGAGTTTTCCTCAATCTCAACTCCGATATTGTAAAGCTGCTGGATCGGTGCATTACAAGCAAGAAAGTTTGTCGGACGTGGTCCAAAGCTGATGATCTTTAAGTCACTTAATCCGACAACTGCTCTCGCGATTGGTTCGAACTCATGGATCATATCTGCACATTCCTCTGCTGTTCCTACCGGATACTCCGGAATGTAGCTTTTACTCCTCTGAGTTTCAGGTTATAGCTTGCATTAAGCATTCCACAGTAAGCGTCTCCACGTCCCTGTGTCAGATTATCCTGTGTCTCCTCTGCAGCTGCGACAAACATCTTCGGTATCTGTCAAAATGTTTTTGCAAGCAGTGTCTCAGAAATCTCCTATCTGAAGTTTCCAAGATAAACAACCAGTGCGTTACATCCTGCTTTCTTTACATCTTCCAGAGCCTGCACCATGTGGATCTCACTCTCTACAATACAGATCGGACATTCATAGACAGTTCCTTCACCGTATTTTTTGTATAAGCATCGATCAATGCTTTTCTTCTGTTCACGGAAAGACTCTCCGGGAAACAATCTCTGCTCACTGCTACAACACCGATTTTCAATTCTGGCATGTTACTCATAATAAAATCCTCGCTTTCTTTATCCTTGTTATTATTTCTATTTTTTCATGTTATGTTATCCACATTTTTCCTGTAATTTCATTTGGTTTTCCACACATCATACAGAGACCTTGTGAATAACATGATCCTGATTTTTGGAAACCCCAGCATCCATTTTCAATCAGACTTCGACGTTCTCGCCTTTTAATCCGCAAAATGCTCCTTCAATCTGTGCAGTACATGGTGCATAGTGAAGGGTTATTGCATACAGTTCTACACCGGTTCCCGCCGGAACTAGGAATGCTTCTACTTTGGCTGTATCATAGAGATCTTCTCAAAGAGTATTCCGTGATGATCTTGCCGTATTTTCGGAAAGATGCATCTGTTACATTCTGGATTTTCATGATGTCCTCCTGAATTTTCTTCTGTTTCCTGTTTCGTTTGTTTCTATGGTCATTTTACCAACTTAAAAAAAGGCATTATCGACCAAATAATTAGCCAAATAATGCCCATTTCTTATCTTTTCTTTTTAAAAGTGAAATATGCCTTAGCATCTAATTCGGCATACCTCTCTCATTCTATTCCACGCCCCATTATTCCTTCGGTGGCAGGAATCCCTTACTTGTCTTCACGATCACTTTATCAAATACCATGAACATCGCCGGCAGTACAAAAATAACGACTACCATACTGATCAGTGCTCCACGCGCCATCAAAATACACAGTGAACTGATCATATCAATGTTGGAATAAAGTCCTACACCGATCGTTGCTGCGAAGAAGCTCAACGCACTTACCATGATAGACTGTGCGGATACGCGGTGCGCAGTTGTGATGGAATCGTATTTATTTGCGCCATGGTTACGCTCTCTCTTATAACGAGTTGTCATAAAATTGCATAGTCTACGGTGGATCCAAGCTGAATGGTTCCGATTACGATGGATGCCACGAATGGCAACTTAGTTCCCATGTAGTATGGAATACCCATATTGACGAAAATCGCAAACTCAATAACGCCTACCAGGATGATCGGCAGTGAAATTGACTTGAACAGAAGCATGATAATCACGAAAAATAATTCCGATTGATACTGCACTTACTGTCTTGAAGTCTTTATCCGTAATGTCGATCAGATCTGCTGTCAGAGGGACCTTCTCCGATCAGCATTCCACCTTCATCATATTTATGAAGAATCGTGTTCAGCTCTTTGATCTGGTCATTCAGTTCATCTGTAGCTACCTTATATTCTGGAGTTCGCCAGTACAAGCTGGTACTTATCATTCTTTAATGATCTTGTCACTGAATCCGGGATCATGCTTGCCGGTACGGACGACCCGATCAGGGAGTCAAGTCCAAGTGCCCATTTGATTCCGTCTACCTTATCCATCTCATTCAGCATCTTGCCTACGTCCGCTGAATCTGTAGAACTGTCTACGAGAATCATGTGCGTCGTATTCATGTCGTAATCTTCCTTCAATTTCTCATTTGCAATGATACTCGGAAGATCTTTTGGAAGTGTCTCATCCAGGTTGTAGTAAACTCCTGTATGGTTATTTCCGTAAATAGCCGCGAATAACAAAATAATAAAAGAGCGCTACATAAATCAGATATCTCTTTGTAACCTTGTCTGAAATTCTTCCGATATCCGGAAGGAAGGGTTTATGTTTTGTCTTCTCAATAATCTTGTCACAGCACAGGATCATGGATGGAAGGATTGTTACGCAGGCAAGTACACCAAGGATAACACCCTTTAACCATAACAACACCGATATCAAGTCCAAGTGTGAATGACATAAAGCACAGTGCGATAAATCCGGCGATTGTTGTGACGGAGCTTCCAATTACAGATGAAAAATGTTGTGAGATTGCATGTGCCATTGCACGGTGTTTATCTCCGTCATAACGGATCTGCTGTTCTTCGTAACTATGCATCAGGAAGATCGAATAGTCCAGCGTTACCCCCAGCTGCAGAACTGCTGCCAATGCCTTTGTAATATAGGAGATCTCTCCCATAAAGTAGTTACTTCCCAGGTTATAGACAATTGCAATTCCAATACTGAGCATGAAGAGGATCGGTACAAAGAACGATTCCATTGTAAGACCAAGTACGATCATCGCCAGTACAACCGCGATCAATACATACAACGGTGTCTCTTTCTCCGCCAGCTCCTTCGTATCTGTAACAACAGCTGACATACCACTTAAAAGCACTGCTCGCCCGCCAGAGAACGGATCTCGGAGATTGCTTCCATTGTTCCATCCGAAGATGTTCCTTCATCAAAAGAAGATTGCCATCATCGTTCCGGTCTCGGAATTAAATGCATCATAAACCTTTGTCGGTAGCATGCTCTTCGGCACACTGATATCTGCGATAGAATCATACCAGATAACATCTTTTACATGATCCACCTTTTCGATCTTCTGCTTTAACTTCGATACATCCTTATCTTCCATTCCATCAACTATAAACATCGAAAAATGCACCTGTACCGAAATCATTTACCAAAAATATCCTGGCCTTTCATCGTCTCGATGTTATCCGGCAGGTAAGTCAATACATCATAATTAATTCTCGTATGCAGATACCCCAATGCAGACGGAATCAATAATAAAATACTGAGAATCAGAATCGGCACTCTGAATTTTACTATCTTTTTTCCAAACTTTACCATCATATCCTTTTTCGCTTCCTTCCTCATATTCAGTTTATGACCATTGGTCATTTTAATCTCTTTCTTGTATCTATATTAATAAAAATGACTAACAGTCAATATATTTTGTACTGTTAGTCATTTTTTTTTTTTATTTATATTCCAGTTTCGTAACTGTTCAGAGCCAACCTCTAAAATGCTACCCATTTTCTTTATATTCGCTTGGAAGAATTCCGTATTTTTTCCGAATGCCCTTGCCATCGCCTTGCTTCCGGAGAAGCCGCTGCGAAGTGCTGTCTCAGTGATATTATATTTTCCGCCCTTCAGGTATTTCATTGCATATTCCAGACGGATATTCTGCAGATAGCTCTTATATGTGATTCCCCAGATACTTCTGAAACATCCTCGACAGATACGTCGGAGAATATCCAAAGATTCTGCCACCTCTTCCAGACTTAATTCCTGCGCATAATTCTCCTTCATATAAGCAGTAATCGTCGAAAGCTTGTTCAGATTCTTATTCTTTCTGACAAAAGCATCCTCCACTTCTGTCAGACGATACTCCTTCACCAGCAGATATAGCAGATGATAAAAAATACTGTTCATCTTCATGTCATATCACACTGCTTTTCGCAATACGTCTGATACAGTTCTTCCAACAATTCCATAAAGCGCGCGTCCTTACGTCCCGGTTCATGCGTAAACCTGATAAATTGCTCTCCTGTATAATATTTTTCAAAAACTTTCAACGGAATCTGAAGAACGATCGTTTTCGTTTGGTAACGGAGAATCTACTTCATGAACCTCATTCGAATTCACAATCATAAATTCTCCTCGCTGTCAGATGCCAGGTCTTCTCATCGATCTTAAATTCCAGTTCTCCGTCGCACACTGCAAAAAATCTCAATCGATCTGTGCCAATGTTTTTCTCTATGGTAATGTCCTTCTCTGCCTTCAAATAAGAATAGTTTAAAAGGAAATCCAACTTCCGAACAATCAATTCATGCGCAAACTGCATCTCTTTTTATTCACCACACTTTAGGCTTTCGTCCACTTATGTACTGTATCTGTTCCCGGACTACATAATTCCACTGTAGATCCATCATCTGACAGTGTATAGACATATTCCAGTGTTCCACCGGAGATAACCAGATTCAGCCTCAATGTACCGTCTGCATTCTCTGCAACACAATATGTTCCCTTCGTCTCTCCTGAAGAACTCTTGATTACAAGCTTTCCGTCTTTCTTCAACTTATATTCATTTCCACTGTTATCTGTCCACTTTCCGATCAGCCCTTCGCACGGTCATCCGTCAGATCCAGAAGTTCTGTATCCGCCTGAGTAATTTTATATCCTTACCACCATCCAGGGACTCCAGCACTACGCCATAGCCTGTATCATCTGTCGTAACCGCATACAGTTTACCTTCGTCTTCGCCGTCCATTGTGATCTTGATCGTAATGTTGTTATCCTCATCAAATCCACACTCAAATGTCAGTCCGGCGTCATCCTTCGTTCCTGTTCCATCTTCTTTCAGATCATACACAGTATCTGTTCCAATCACCTTCCACTGCTTTGCCATAACTCTCTTAACAGAATCACTTGGAAGAACCGCGTTGTCTCCCATCTGTTCTTTCATCGCACTGCTTGCTTTGTCCACCTCTTCTGTCTTAGATGCAGCCGGTTCCGCTTTCTTCGTATCGCCGCATCCTGTCATACACAATGTGCTTGCCAGAAGTAATGCTACTACTAATCTTTTCATATTCTCTCTCCAGTCTTGTTACTGTTCACACGATGTGCGACCAGTAACCCAGTCTTTTCTGTCTGATCAGAAAGATAGCATTCCGATCAGGACTTACAGTCTTTAGAGTATCACAAACGCGCTGTAAATTCCAGTAAAGTTAATACAATTTCACGGTTATTTCATTTTTAATCGTATTCATTTTCGTCTGTTTTTAACAAACTTTAATGCTTTCACACTGTCACACTTTACCTCGACAACTTGTTTATTTTCTTAACATATGATACACTATTCACAATGTAAAATTATAGGTAACTTGGGAGGAAATAGTTATGATTATCTCTACAAGAGGGCGTTATGCTCTCCGAGTCATGATTGATCTGTCTCAGCAGGATCCGGACTCTTACACACCGCTGAAAGAGATCGCAGCACGTCAGGAGATTTCTGAAAATATTTGGAAAATATTTTAAAATCTCTTGTCACACAAGGATTTATCCTTGGACTTCGCGGAAAGGGCGGCGGCTACCGCCTGACAAAATCTCCGGAAGAATACACTCTCGCTTCCATTCTTCATGCGACAGAAGGAAGTCTTGCGGCAGTAGCATGTCTGGAGGATCATGCACCGGAATGCGCACGTGCTGGTCAGTGTCCGACACGTCCGATCTGGGAAAGCTGAATAATCTTATTGAAGATTATCTTGGAAGCATTACACTTGCTGACTTTCATGAACCGGCCATTCCATGCAAGATTGAGAAATAGCATTATTTCAGGGGGGAACGAAATAACAGTTGTTTCAATACAATGGAAAATCAGATCTACATAGAAAAAAGATGGATAAGTAATGCTTTTATTGCTTATCCATCTTTTTCTGTTTCTATTTTATCTAGTCATCCGTGAACGTTTTCTTTCACTGCTTTTTCAATCCGATTCAACGCTTCCACAAGCGTCGCTCTCTGGCAAGCCACGTTGATCCGCTCAAAACCACTTCCAGGCTCTCCGAAGATCGCTCCTCCATCCAGCCAAACCTCTGCCTTATCTTCTATCAGTTCTTTTAGTTCCTTGTCTGAAAGCCCCTAATGCCCGGAAATCCATCCAGACGAGATAGGTTCCTTCTGTCTTTGTCACCTTGATCTGTGGTAAATGTTCTGCCATCCATGTATGAAGGAAATCAATATTCGACTTCACATACTGTTTCATCGCCTGATACCATTCTTCGCCCTGAGTATACGCAGCGATCAGTGCAAAAAGATTCCGGGTGCGCCGACCTGACTATACCCGGCTGCAGTTACCTGATGCTGAAATTCCTTGCGAAGGCTTTCATTTGGAATGATAATATTGGAAATCTGAAGTCCAGCAAGATTGAATGTCTTCCCCGGGGAAGTACATGTCACTGTAATGTCTTTTATACTCGTCCTTAAGATCTACAAGTACCTGATGCTTCCCTTCAAATACGAAGTCTGCATGAATCTCATCACTTACAATGATCACCTGATGCTTTAGGCAAATATCTCCCAGACGCTCCACTTCTTCCCTTGTCCATACCCGGCTGACCGGGTTGTGTGGGCTGCAGAATAAGAATAATTTCACACCCTTTTCCACGATCTGGCGTTCAAAATCTTCGAAATCAATCGCATAAGATCCATCTTCCTTACGGATAAGGATATTGGCGGCCACTTTACGGTCATTGCTTTCAATCACTTCCCGGAATGGATAATAGACCGGATCCTGGATCAGAATATAATCCCCAGGTTCTGTATAAGCCTTCACCGCCATTGCCAGTGCAAAGACAATTCCGGAGTCTTTGTGATCCACTCCTTGTCGATCTTCCATCCGTGACGGCGTTCCATCCAGGAGCTGACCGCATCGTAATATTCCTGATCTGACTCTGTATATCCATAAATTCCATGCTCTGCCTGACGGATCAATGCTTCCTGGACGAAAGATGACGTCTTAAAATCCATATCAGCGACCCACAACGGAAGAATATCTTTCTTTCTCCCCTTTCTTCTGCAAAATCATACTTCAGACTGTGGGTTCCTCTTCTCTCTACAGGCTGGTCAAAATTCAAATTCTTCTCACTCATTTTTACTCCTTTTATTGAAATGCCTGTTCCAGATCTTTGATCAGATCTTCAGCATTTTCAATTCCAACGGACATTCTAAGGAAATCTTCTGTGATTCCAAGATGTTCTCTTATCTCCACCGGTACATCACCGTGTGTCTGAAGCATTGGATATGTGATCAATGATTCTACACCGCCAAGGCTCTCCGCATAAGAGATCAATTTCACACTTTCAAGAATCTTTCTTGTACGTTCCACCGTATCTACACGGAAAGAAAGCATACTTCCTGCTCCTGTCGCCTGCTTCCGGTTCACCTCGTAACCCGGATGATCTTCCAGCCCCGGATAATAAACTTCTGTCACTTCCGGTCTGTTTTTCAGCCAAAGTGCGATCTTCTTCGCATTCTCCTGCTGGCGCTCCAGACGCACTGATAAAGTTTTGATTCCGCGAAGTACAAGGAAACTGTCAAACGGAGACAGGCTACAGCCAACTGTCTTATATGTATAACGCAATTTTTCCGACAGCTCTTTCCCTTTGACACAGACAAATCCTGCGAGAACATCATTGTGTCCTCCAAGAAATTTTGTTCCACTATGTACTACAATATCAGCACCCAACTGTAGCGGTTTCTGGAAATAAGGAGAAAGGAATGTATTATCCGCAAGAATCAGTAACCCGAATTCGTCTGCGAGTTTTTCTCATCTCTGCAAAATCTGTAATCCTCATCGTTGGATTGCTTGGTGTCTCAATATAAAATGCCCTTGTCTCTTTTCTGATATTCTTTCTTACAAGATCAATATCTGAAGTATCTACATAAGAAAACTTTAATCCTCGCTTTTCGCCAATGCTTTCAAACATTCGCACAGTTCCGCCGTACAGATCTTCTGTACATAAAATATGACTGCCTTCTCCGAAAAGCTCCAGGCAGATTCCAATTGCCGCCATTCCTGTCGCGCACGCAATACTGTCATCCGCTCCTTCTAAAGAGGACATTACGCTTTCTAATTCATACCGTGTCGGATTGCTCTCACGAGAATAATCATATCCTGTACTTTTCCCGATTCCCGGGTGTGCGAAGGTTGCTGTCGGAAAAATGGGAACGGAGACTGCTCCGTATGGATGTCCCTCTACAAATCCTCCGTCCCCGTGAATACATCGTGTTTCAAATTGATAATTTTCTGCCATGCTGTCTGTCTCTGCTCCTTACGTTCCACTCTATTAAATATAGTACATTCCCTCAACAGAATCCTGATATACATTGGCAAGTAAGGAGAATAACTGTAAATGATCGATAAACTCCTGCGCTTTTTTGTCATCGCCTTTGATTTCAAATGTGAAAATGGAACCGCCGCCGTTCGGGAAATATTTTTTGTATAATCTCTGCTGCTCCGGATCTTCGGAAACGGATGGATGATTTACTTTTTCAACCAGTGGCTGTTTCTCTAAAAAACTCCACAACCTTTAATGCATTTTCCACATGACGCTCGACTCTTAAGGATAATGTCTCTAAGCCCTGTAAAAAGATAAATGCATGGATTGGAGAAAGTGTTGCCCCGGTATCCCTTAATAAAATAGCACGGATTCTTGTCACGAATGCTGCCGGTCCTGCTGCCGCTGCGAAGCTGACACCTTGATAGCTTGGGTTTGGTTCCGTGAGCTGTGGGAATTTTCCGGATGCAGCCCAGTCAAATTTTCCACCGTCAATGATGACACCACCGATTGTGGTTCCGTGTCCACCAATGAATTTGGTTGCGGAATGAACTACGATATCTGCGCCGTACTCGATTGGACGGATCAGATATGGTGTGCCGAACGTATTGTCGATGACAAGTGGAATTTTATGTTTGTGTGCGATCTCTGCGAGTGCTTCGATATCCACTACTTCAGAGTTTGGATTGCCGAGTGTCTCAATGTAAACTGCTTTTGTGTTGTCCTTGATAGCGCCTTCTACTTCCTCTAAGTTAAAAGGATTAACAAAAGTGGTCGTAACGCCAAAATCTACTAATGTATGTGCCAGCAGATTATAAGTGCCGCCGTAAATATTTTTTGCAGATACGATATGATCACCTGCCTGTGCAAGGTTTTCAATCGTGTATGTAACGGCTGCTGCACCGGAACCGACTGCAAGCGCTGCCACGCCGCCCTCTAATGCTGCAATACGCTGTTCAAAAATATCCTCTGTCGGATTGGTCAGTCTTCCGTAAATATTTCCTGCGTCACGCAAACCGAAACGGTCTGCTGCATGCTTTGAATTGTGGAATACGTAGGAAGATGTCTGGTAAATCGGAACTGCTCTTGCATCGGTCAGTTCGCCGGATTAACGAACTGTCGGGATAAAGCTGTTCGGGATTTCCTTTGCTAGCTCTTCAGCTTTTTGCAATTGCTCCCTTCATTCCCTTTGTACCTTCTGTAAGTACGATCTCTGCTCCATATGCTTTGAGGATATTTCTTCGCTCAACACTCATGGTCTCTGGCATGGTAAGAATTGCTCTGTACCCTTCGCTGCTGCGATTGATGCAAGTCCGATTCCTGTGTTTCGGAAGTAGGTTCGATGATAACAGAACCTTCTTTCAGGATTCCTTTTCTTCTGCATCTTCGATCATTGCCTTCGCAACACGATCTTTCACACTTCCTGCCGGATTAAGATACTCAAGCTTTACAAGAATCGTTGCTTCAAGTCCAAGCTCTTTTCCAGATTCACTGGTTCAACAAGTGGTGTGTTTCCAATCAGTCCAAGTGTGCCTTTATAAATTGCCGCCATAGTCTATATCCTCACTTTCTTTTTATTAACCTACTTAGTTGGTGTGTTTTTGATGGTTTGTATTATATACTTATAAAAACCCATCTGTCAACTATGTTTTAATATTTTTCTACATTTTTATTATACAATATCGATCGGAGATGTAAACAATTAAAAAGTATTCTCATTTCGGAGTTTATTTTTATTTTCAAAAAAAGATTCCCATTTGGGAATCTTTTTTCTATGTCGTCTCTCGCTCAATCAGTTTCGTACCGAACACCATGTGCTGTACGCTTGGTTTTTTCATCATCTGCCGCCTCAATATCTTCTAATATCATATCCGCTGCCCTCTGTCCCATCTCGCGACCCGGCAGCTCCATGGAAGTCATGGCTGTCTCAAGCATCCCTCCGATTGCATGACCGGTAAGGCTGATGACCTTAACTTCTTCCGGCACTTTCTTTCCGCTCTCTTTCAGTGCCCGAGTACTCCGATTCCCTGCATATCCGCAGCGACCATGATTCCATCTACGTCATCAAATGCCTCTTTGAGCCGCTCTACGCCTTTATAACCATCTTTGAAATAATTTCCACGCGGCAGTCCGGACTCAACCTGATACTCCTTCAGGCTGAGTTCTTTCATTGCTTTATGATATCCTCTGTAACGTTCCGCATATGGTGTAAACTCTGTCGATCCGTTGATAAAACCAATCTTTGTACACCCTTTCTTATAAAGATACTTTGCTGCTTCATATCCACAGGAGAAACAGTCGGCTTCTACTGAACTGAATTTCCTGTCCTGATTTCTGACAAGCTGGACAACTGCCACTCCATTTGCCTTGATATCACGGATCAATCTTGTGTTCTGTCCTGTCGATGCGATCAGGATTCCGTCTACCAGTCCATTGCGCAGACGGTTCAGACACTCTGCTTCAATATCTGGGTCATCCTTCGTCAAACAGATCATCAGACTGTAACCTCTATTGCCTGCCTGCATCTCAATCCCCTGGACGATCTCACCAAAAATAGAAAGATTCACAGATGGTACAACTACTCCTAGCGTCCGTCTCTTCCCTGTTTCAAACCTTTCGCCAGCAGATTTGGGCGATAGCTTAACTGCTCTACCGCCTTAAATATTTTCTTTTTCGTATCCGGATGAACATACGACGTATTGTTCAATGCTCTGATACCGTACTCACATCTACGTTCGCAAGCTTTGCAACATCCTTTAATGTAGCCATAACATCTCTTCCTCCTGTGCATCTGTTCTGTCTCGTACAATTAATTATCTCTCTTCCTATTATAACATGCCACAAAAAGCCTGGCAACCATCTCGTTATGATAATCACCAGACTTTTCATTCTTATCTATAAGACCGTAAAGCGGACACATACTTCCTGATCTTTATGAAAATGAAGCAATCAGCTTCGGAATATAATTTGCAAGTGCAGAGACTGTCATTGCTAATGTAAAGAGATAACTGACTGTCATAAGAACCTGCAGTACTCTTGGTGCCTTCAATCCAGCCTGAACTTCTTTCTTCCAGAACATCAATGTGATGAAAAGACCTGCAACCGGAGTTGCGATTGATGTTGCGATGTTAGCAATGAAGATCAGCTGTGTCGGAGAACCGTCGTAGATGAAGCAGACTACACATGCAAATGCAAGTGTGATCATACATCCCCAGCGGATCAGCTTGGACTCAAGTGCAACGTCTTTGTCGAATCCTGCACTTAAAAGTACCATACCTCTCTGCGTATTACCGAGAAGTGAAGAGAATCCTGCTCCGAGAAGTGCAACTCCCATTACAATGTTAGAAGCTTTTCCAAGGAAAGGAACAAGAAGCGCTGCCAACTGTGCCGGTGCTTTAATCTGAATTCCCTGTGGATTCAGAACGATTGCTCAACCAGCATGATTGCTCGGAAATCAGGATAACTGATACAATATGTGCGATTGCATCCCATTTCATTGCTCCGTTAAATAAATCCTCTTTTTCCACTTTTTCTCAGCACCGAGATATGTTCCATAGATTCCTGCTGTCACAGCTGCATTTGTACTGATATAAGCAAGTGCTGTTGTAAGACTTCCTTCAGTACACTCCAGTGTGTTAATCCATGTCCCATTGCACCCCAGTCAGGTCCGCCGGTTGCAACCAGTGTTGCATAGAAAGCAAATATCATAGCAATGATACAAACTAAAATTCCTTTTTCTACTTTTGAATAAACACCTTTTGAAAAGTAAAGCACTGTAAGTACTGCCAACATGATCAGTGCTCCTAATTTCCAGTTGATTCCAAATACAAGGTTCATACCTGCACCTGTTCCGGAAATATTTCCAAGTGTAAAGAACAGGCAGGATAAGAATAATGCAACACCACAGAACCCAGATGCAACTTTTCCATAATAATGTCTGATCGCATGTAAGATTGGCATTCCTGTCAACATAGAAATACGGTAAGATGTCAGCATAAATGTAACACCCATGATCAGGATCGGTATAATCAGCCAGATCAGGCTGTATCCATAATTCGCACCAATCATTGCAGATGTTGTAATATTACCAGGTCGATACTACTCCGGTAAGGACAATTCCAGGACCTACACGTTTTAAAATTTCTTTTGCAGAAAGCTTGTTGACTTTTTGATGGATCAAATCCATCTATTCCCAGATTTTTGTTATTTTCTGTCATGGCTCCTCCGTTCTAAGAATGATGTCTGAAACATGATTTTTTTCGTATATATTTCAGACACCACATCTATAGTTATATCATAATTTTCGTCTTATTTATCTTCGAACTGAGTCATATCAACTTCCGGAAGCTGGCTTCTCTCAAGACCGAGAGCTACCCATGCTTTTCTTCATCGTTCAGCGGAAGAACTGGTTTTCTCATAAGTGCTGATGAAGATTCCTCTCTGTTTCAGAGCTTCTTTCAGTCTTGCATGTGCTTCACCTGATGGCTGTCCGCCTCCGTAGATTGCCTGGGAAATGTGGTAGATACGATCTGACCAATCCTGAGCTTCTTTTTAATGTATGTTTGTCTGGGTTCGCAAATACTTCTCTTGCCGGGCAGATGATCTCCGGTACGCATCCTGCGAATCCAATCAGAGCTCCGTCCATTCCCGGGAACCAGCTTACACACAGTGTCTCGTCATGGCATGTGATAAGAGATATGTCTGGGCACTCCTGACGAAGAAGACGTACATCATGCTCGTAGATAGATGTAACACGTGTTCCCATCTTGATACATTTTACATGATCGATCTCTTTGCACATTTTTGATCAGTGTCTCTACCGGGTAGAAAGCTTTGCTTGTTGCCGGGTACAGGTGGATGATGATGTCGATGTCAGCTCCCTCTGCAACATCTTTTACATACTCGAACGGTGCATCCGGGTTCATACCGAATCTCAGCCACATATGTGGTGGCATAAGAAGGATTCCGTCAGCTCCTGCTTCCTTCGCTTCTTTTGCCATCTCGATAGACTCTGCTGTGTTCTCACAGTTAACACCGGAGATGATTGTCATAACGTCTCCACACTCTTCTGCACAGATCTCTACAACACGTTTTTCTCTGCTCTTGTAAGTCCTGTGATCTCTCCTGTATGTCCGTTACATACAAGTCCGTCCATTCCTTTTCCGTAGAATGTTTTGATCCATCTTAAGTATGCTCTGAATTCTGGTTCGTTGATAGAATAGTCATCGTTAAGCGGTACTGATACTGCAGGGAAAATTGTCTTGAATGTTTTTACTTTTGCCATTTTTATTGTCTCCTTTTTCTTCCGAATCTCATTATTATCAATTACCAGAACTTTGCGCATTGTTCATTTTTCATATTACAAACGTTTGTTGTTTGCTATGTTTAGGTTATATCACACAATGAAACACCCGGATCTTCTCACATCACTGTCAAATGTAATCCTGACTGTCCCTCATCCATGATCCACGGTACACGGTCATAGTCAACGATCGTACGTGGACGCATGAGATTGCTGACACATTCCACATAAAATTCTCTGCACAACGGATATGGACTTCTTAATAAAAATTTATAATCTCCATCAAGGATCTTATAAATTCTTCCTTTGTCAGCGGAGCACTTTCTTTATAAATATAACTTCCGAATTTCTTCTTCCGCTCCAACTTAATTGAACGGTCACTACAATCATAAATACGGATCCTGTATTTTTTTTCGCATCAGGACACCAGATTCCTTTTCCGCATAAGCGCTGTTGAAATAATCTTCAAAATAGAGGCTGCGGATCATATAACCATTTCCCTTTGCATTTGGATCCTTTTTTCAGCAAATGCTTCATCCTCAGCTCCAGCAATTCTTTTCACTGGTACTGATCAGATATTTCCATTCATTACGGAAGCGTTCTTTTTTGATAAATCATTCCTCATAAATATCTTCCTCAACATTTTGGCCACCTGTAATGTAAAACATTTCATACCATAATTCTTTCCAGCGTCTGTTACATAATAATCAAAAGCATCCTGCGTCTGTCCTGATGCATTTGTCGCGCGACACGCACAAAATACTGGCCGTCTGCCGGAACTGTAGTTTCTACTTCCGGAATTTGAATATTATCCTGACGAAATACAATCTCATTAAACTTATAATCTTTTGCCAGTTCAACTGTATAAGGATCGTCTCTGCATCAAAAATCATATGATGCATCCCAGTTAAGCTTCAACGTATTTCCTCGATCACCGGTTTTCCAATATAAAACGGCATTGGCTTTTCCAGGCTCTCCTTATAAAGTTCATAATTTTTGTTCTACCTCTGAAGGGATTGCCGCTGCAACTGTATCATATTGGGCTTTCGTCAGCGGTGCATACATCTGGTCCGGCATCTGATTTAAATACTTCTGAGTAACTGTACGATATTTCTCTATCATACTGCTGATCCGATCCACACTGAGATAGGATCTCAGATCCTGGATCGCCGCGTCAAGTTCCTCACGGAAAGCCTCCGACTGCAGACATCTTTTGAAGAGAACATTCATCCAGTAATTGCTGACTCCACATTCCCAACTTCCCTGATCGGAACGATTCTGAATGTTATATTCGGTTCTCATGAAAGAGCCGTCATTATCCCACGCGATCAGATACCATGTGTCCGAATTCTGTGGACTATATAAATATGTATTACGATTCTGTGTATCTACATTTCCGGTCAGTATCTGATACGCCATCCAGTACGTCAGATTTCTCTGTCAAAATATTGATCCAGGATATCCGCAATCGGTTTTGAATTATCATTCAGATCTGTCAGCATTTGAATCAGTTTCGTATGATCTGAATCTCCTTTGATCTCTAGGAGCTTTTCAAAGGCTTTCTGGTCGTAGGTCGGATCGTCTTCTTTTTTATTACATCTTCATAGCGGAAAAACTCAAACGAATTGATTTTGTACAACTGTCCTTTCGAATCCATTCCATGGTTCTTCATTCCTGTCTTGTTCAGCTGTTCCACCTGTGTGTACAATCCATAGTCCTGGAATTCTGAGCTGTCCCCCTCGGTAAGATCTCTTACATATAAATGTACGAACTGAGTTCTAAGAGACATCAGCTGCGGTATCCCTTTCAGAAGATCGTAGGACAGCTTATTACGGAAACGCATTCCCTCTGTCTGATGTTTATTCAGATTGATTGTGCGCTGTCCACGCCAGGTTCCCTTATTCTTCTTCAGCTCAATCTTATAGTTTTTCTGTGCATTACGGCTCGATGTCTGTCCTCTGATCTGCACGGTAGCATTCGGCACATTTTCACCATATCCAACCTCCCCCGCTCTGTCGGACCTGACTCATCACCAATCTGAAGAAGCGCCGCTGTCTGGTAACGGTCTACTCCCATCTTGTCATAATCATAGGCCGAATAACTGTTGATCTCCTTCCAGGTGTGATCCGTTCCTCTGAAGAATTTCCGGGGAAACGGTGAGATACATCGTCACAACACTCGTCTCGTCATCATTTTCATAGAGACTATCCTTATCCCTGAGGTGAACGTCGTTGATATCCTGTGTCTCTGCCTTTTTATCTCTTCCTGTTGTTCTGTCTGTTTCTTTGAAGTATCCCCTGTGTTCTCCGGGGTGGTACATCCCTGTCAGGCAACAGGACATTCCTAATAAAAGGGCACATCCCAACGCAAGTAATTTATATTTTTTCAAGCTTATCTCCCTCTCTATTTTCTCTTCCAAAAAGCATCCAAGCCGTGTGAAGAAACCTGTTTTATCCTCTGCTACGATCGGCTGTACACTCAAAATATAATACGGTAGTTTTTTTTATAAAATATCCAAGACGCAGTGTACAGATCAAAAAGAACACCGCACTTCCCAGTAAAAACCGAATCCATAGTACACTTGCGGGAAGAATAAAGACACACAGGTAAATGTCGTCGTACACGCGGCGAACATTCCTGTTGCAAATAATGCTCCCTTGTAATCTGTAAAAATAAAGTAAGATCAGCATCATTGTGTTAGCAATTGCATAGAGTCCATAACCGACACAGAGTGTACGGAAATATCCTTCCATAAGATCATTAAATCCAAGCGGAAGATATGTCAGAAGCAGTCTGTCCGATCGAAATAGCCAGTGCCGTTGTAAGCAGCTGCTTTAACGCCGTATATTTCAGCTCCATGTTTAAGACCTTTCTCATCTCATTTCCTGCCTGCAGGATATCCTTGATTTCTCCCTTTGTCATTAAACAAACTATAATAATTTCGATATTTCGGATAGAAATTCACTTCCACAGATACAACGAAATTAACGGTTGTAATAAGGATCGTCAAATAGGCGATCATCGCAGGTACATCATGATACGGCGCTCCATAAAACAATCCCTGAACATGTACACGGATCGGTCCGCACCACATGATAACAAGATGTGCAAACAGTCCGATGTTCGTGAACAAGCCTGTAAACGCAAGCGGAAGGAACTGATCCACCCAGCGTAAAAAGAAAAATGCACTGATCTCACTCTGCGGAAAATAACGGTACAACAGCGTCACATCCCAAAAGCATAATTCCATAACCGATCGTAACTGCGATCATCAACGCCTCTACATGTGGAATCCCAATCAGGATCAATAAGAATCCGACCAACAATGATACCGCTACCGCTGTAATAAATGAAATAAGAATCCCTTTGTAATCCTTTTTGATCGCTGTCAGATAACTCATCGCATTCCAGGTGACGATCAATTCTCCGAAAAACTCCAGGCACAAAACTGATCGATCAGATTGATTCCTGAAAACAGAAGAAAAATCCCATACATGATTCCGCCGACTACAAGCAGGATCGCTGTTGAACCCCAGAAAGAAAAAGCACCGCCTCGTGGCGTTCTTCATACAGCATATCCGCAATATATCTCGTCACGACCATAGAGAAGAAACTGGTCACGGTCAACGAAGCAAGAAGTGTGTAAGTAATCATACAGTTCAGAAGTTCTCGGTTATGTCTCGTCGCACCGGTATGATCGCAGATAAAAGCAATTCCTACCAACAGCACGATACCGAGCAGCATCGGACCTGTACAGATCACTCCTGCATACCCATACGCTTTTGCCGTCGCTGCAAGCCCGCTTCTGGAATAATTTTTTAACTCAAATCCGATTCCGGCCATCTGCCTCTTCCACCTCCCGATACATCTTCCGGTACTTTTCAATCATTTCTTCTTTTCGATAATATGCTTTCACTCGTTTCTGTGCATTCTCCCCCATGCGGAGTCTCCGAGCTCTGGAAGCGCACATCTGATCCATTGCCTGCGCGAGTCCCCTCTCGATACATCGGTGGGACACAATATCCTGCTGTTCCGTATCGATCCTCCTCGTTACCATTCAGAAGCTCCCTGCAGCATCCTACATCTGTAGTCACACAAGGCCGCCCTTTGCAGCAAATGATTCTAAAACAGACAGCGGCTGTCCTTCCGATATACTGGTCAAAATTGTAAAGTCCAGCTTCTCCATATAAGAGATGATATCCACTCGTCCTGTAAAGATCACATTTTCCAGATGAAGCTGTTTCGACCAGCGCATAACACTCCTGCGCATATTCTTCATCATCGACGCCTCCCATAATGTGGAGACGCACATCTCTTGTCGTGCAAAGCTCATAAAACGCATAGATCATCGTCTTGATATCCTTGATCGGTGCCAGACGCACGATCGCACCGATGTCAACCCATCCGTCTTCTTCTTTTCAATGGAATAGGGGAAAGCCTTTCATAGTTGATTCCGTTCTCAACGACACGACATTTCTCCTTGTCACATCCCATCTGGATCTGTGCATGCATGGCATTGGTAAATAATGCTGAGACTAGAAACGCCTCTCGTATAAATAATATCCGACAGCATATAGAAGAAAGAAATCCACTGCTTTTTAAATGCCGGCTGTACCCATTTTGCACGAATGATCTCTTCTTCACGCGCTCTCTCGTGTATATTCCATGCTCTGTCAGCAGCACTTTCTTCTTATAAACATACCCGCCCAGGCATGCAAGAAGTCCGCCATATCCTGTACAGATTGCATGATAGACATCTGCCTTGGGCACTTCACTTCCCATTAGATAAAGGACCGGAAGCAGCATAGAACGCATTGTGTGAAATGCATCCGCAAACGGAGTATATGGATAATCTTTTATACAGCACTCCGTCAATATATTCAGGAATTCCTCACTTTAAAAAAGACAGAGGATTCAGCTTCTGGTCATGATAGAGCCGAAACAAGATTTCCCAATTCGGGCGTCTACACAGCATCAGCTCTTTCAGGCTGTTCGTCTCTTCCTCTGTAAAGGCATGAAGCATTTTTCCTGAATCCTTCAGCCGCAAGGCGTCATCCAAAAAGACCTCGTGGACTTCCACCACATTTTTCGGAAGCTCGTAGACAAATTTTCCTTTATCCTTCGCATTTGCCCCAATCACCCACAGAACAAACTCATGCTCTTTCATTTCATTGATATACTGGTGCATCCAGGTGGATACACCTCCAAATATGTAGGATAACACCCCTCCAATATGAGACAGATTCTCACAATTAACTCCTTATCTGTCGCGTGTTACCGCTTTGTATTTCAATCTTCTAATTTCTCAATAGTTACTGTTGGTTCCTTTGCCTGAAGCAGATAGAGATTTCCTGTCAGATGTAAAGTTTTCCTCCCGAAACTTCACCCGGTGTTCCTTCATTGATCCTCACCATAAAATATGCTTCATCATAGAAGTTTTTAAGCTTCAATTCTATAGACTGCTCTGTCACTGTCTTTGTAAATGTAACCGCCCATAACGCTGAATCGCACCGGATAGTTCCGAACCGGTGAGTTGTCTCAAGGACGGTGCCGAATCCACCAGCCAGTCCATATATTCAGCGAGGTTGCTCTTCATCTTTTCCCAGCCAAGCGCCGCACCGCGGTCTTCGTCCAGAAGATCATCCGGATGAATAAAATGACTGTTCACAAAATGCATATTTAATTCCGACAGTGCCGCCATCTTCATATAATCATCGATAATTGCACCGGAGATGATACGCGGCTGTTCTACAATCCCATCCTTTGCAACTTCAAATTCCTGCACATACGCAAACTCACCGGTGAAATAATTACTGGCGATCGTCCGGATCGCCGGGAAATCTTTCGCGAGCATCTCCCTTCCTTCTGCTGACAATACATTGGACGGCGGTACATAGACTGACATTGATACACTGGGAAATGTATCCTCTCCAAAATGGATCAATTCTTTTACAGCCTTTTTCATGGCCGCCTCATTTTTCCATGTATCATACGGAAGCACATCACCATAATCCACATTTGAAAGACTCAACGGCTGATGATTGTATCCATGATACCCGAGTTCTCCACCTTGATGAAGCAGCATATTTCCAAAATACTGAAAACGTCTGGTATCCTTCTGTTTCTTAATCGTTCCATCCGTCGCATCCTCATAATTTTCAATAATCACACCGGTATAGCGAATGTTGTGATCGGATGCAAGCTCCAGCATATCCGGCCACCACACATTCATATAGAAATCACTAATGCTCATTCCATAGTCCCACTTCACATAAGTAGCATCTCCCTCCGGAACCGGTGATGGAAAGTCATCCAGATAAAATGTTGATCCATTGATCACCGGATAAACCCCCACATCAGTAAGGAGACTGTAGGAAGCCGCATAGAATCCACGCACCGCTTTCTCATACAGTCCAAAGTTGTCTACTACAAACTTCCCTTTTCCATATTGGTTCTCCCAAATGACAGGCTGACCGTTTTTTTTATTGACATGCACATAAACCTTCGCATTCTCACTCAGCTGCACTGCCCAGGCAGAGTCATACGGATCCGTGATTGCATAAGCCTGTCCGCCGCCAAGCATAAATTCCGGTTCAAAATAAATACTGTCTACAAGTGTATTGTCATATCCGGAAGAAATGATTCCAAGCTTCTGCTCGATAATCGATGTGTATGCCGTTTTTGAAGTGTCATGACAAAAGTACGTTTCCGCCCTCTGAGACCCAATCACACAGTTCCATAAGATTCTCTTTCAACGGACTTACATCACTCAGTAATACAACAACCGTTTCATAAGCATGATAATCTGGAATAGAGGATGCACTCTGCAGGTCTACCACATCTGTTCCAACCTTCATATCTTTAAAAATTTGTTGAAACTGCTCCCATGCAGCCACACTCGCCTCATCTTCACTGTTACGAAGTACCAGACAGGTCTTCGGCAGTGATTTCACGGCTGTTTGTTCCGTAACCACTTTTTTCCTGATCAAGATACGAGATTTTTCTTTTTTCTCTTTATATTGAATTCCACTTCGCTCCGCAAAAAGAACCATTGCGATCATCAGAAAAACGCACAGAATCACCAGCATACTTTTAAACGGAAATGTTTTCAATGATTTTAATCCAGCCAAAAGCCAATACCTCCTTACTCTTAGACGACAGATAGATTTGCTCCTCTTTCATCTGTCTTAAACACTGCTGCAACTCCGCTCCCTTTTTTTCGTTCTGCCAGACACCGGATCTTCAAAATCCAGAACTCCTCTTTCCGATGCCATTTCTGATCCATCAGCCCCAGAATCTCTTCCGCCTGAACATAATCTCCTGTTTTCATCAGATTTTGGAACAGACGCATACATGTGGAGAGCGTCGTTTTCACCTTCAGCTTTTGTCTTAAAAGACGGATATAACGTTCCCTCTGTTCTCTCTCCATCTGGGCTTCCAGAATCCCCCTGATTCAGATACTCTTCCATAAAATCACAGTACTGCTCCAGGATCTCCGGATCGTCCGGTGATGCCGCATACAGCTTCTCCATCTTCTGCAAACGAAAATCATATTCCTTGGAAAGTTCAACCATGGCTGTGATCGCATAATGGACAACCTCTACATCTTCATTCATGCGGGGCCTGTTTCAGAAGATCCATATATTCTTCCGGATCATCATTTAACACATCCATGATCAGTTCACGGCGCACTCTCGGTTCGTTGATCAAAAGTGCTTCCTCTAACGGAACGATCTTTTTGTCTGTATCCGAAACTGCCTGAAAAATATTTTTATAAATCTCTTCATTTACACGAAGCTTTTCCACTCCCGGTTCCATCCTATTGTCTCTTCTGGTCAGCATTTGCAAATGCAAAAGCAGCACGCACACTGTTCCCCAGAAAGGGACGAAGATCACAAGCGCCATCAAATATTTTTTCACCTTCAGCAGATGTGTCTTTATCCCCAGCCAGACCAGCACACAGCAGACAATACGTAACAGGATCAGGAATACTCCAAGCACTGTCTGAATCATAATGTTTCTCCCGTATTTGCATTCTCCACGGTATCGATCTCATGACAGACGAAGCCGTCATTTTCCAGTCTTGCAAGAATGATCGGCAAGGAACTTCTGTCCGTCTGTGAAAGAATGAGGAAGAGCTCTCCTTTTTCAGAAATCCCCCAGACATCATTTTCACGGGACCGAAGCCTGCAGCGCTGTGTCTGCCTCTTCCAGTGTCATCTGCGGATAATACTCCAGTTTCAGAAGCACATAGGATGCCCGATTCTCCTCCCTCATAGAATGGAAGGAATACAGCCGTTCTTCAAAATACTCCGGCTTCAATATACGTGTACCCTGCACGTACTGCCTGTTCTTGATTGCCTCCTGATATTCCAGCGCGCGCAAAAGTGCTGTTTCTACCAGACCGCAGAGAATCTGGAACAGATTCAGATAATAGAGGAAAGCTGTTCATCTCCCACTTCCTGAATGAAAATTAGCATCACGAGCTCTCCATCCTTGTGAATCCCGTTCATATACATCGGATAGCCGTCCAGGAAATTCCGGTTTACCCACACCTCTCCGGACATAATCGTCTCTTTCGCTTCCAGATAATCATCCAGACAAATGGATTTTTTCAACACATCTGTCATTCCCTGAGATGCGATCTCAAGGCGTCCGTAGCTCTGATTCTTTCCAACTGAATAAATCGCAAATGTATGATTCTCAAGAACTGATTCCATTACATGAAGCGTTTCAATAAAAAGCTCCTGCGGAAGAATGATATCCAGTTTTTTTCGTAATATCAAAGATCTTACCAAAGCTGTCACGGCTTCCCAGAATCTGCTTCTTGTACTGCCGTTTATCAGAAAGCGTCTCCTGATACATTTCTCTCATAAACAGAAATTTATCCAGAATCAGTTTATTCTCCTCTTTCATGAATTGAATATTATCTCTGTTCTTCAGTCGGATGTAACCACAGATCGCGCCGACTGCAAAATAGAAGATAAACGGAATCCAGTTCGAAGGTTCGTAGAAAAGTGTCGTCCAGCCGATCCCTATTTTCGTATATGCTGCCAGCAATGAAAGTGTTTCCAGCCCCGCTGCAGCAAGCCCGTAATTAATGCCGTACAGACTGCTGAACAGCACGATGTAAACAAGCCTCAGATCGATCATCTGAAACTGCACTTGGTTTCCCACCACCCGGTTCAGCGCTTCAAAAGCAAAAAAACGTGAGCAGCAATTCCGCGATTTTCACGATTTTATCATGTACTTTAAAAAAGTTTTTACTACATCGATCTTCCGTGTCTTATGGTTCGTTTTCTCACAATAATCCTCATAAATTTCTGTGAGATCCTCCAGAAGAGAAATCTTCAGGGAACCAGCCGTATTCATTTCTCAGAACGTGGTCATCAGATATCCCATCCCGGATCAGCACATCTGACAAATAGGTAATGTTTGCAGCCGGAAACATCTGTGCCAGTCTCTCCCCGAACTGTTGAAAAGTAAAATGAAATACCTGCGGAACCTGAAGACAGGCGCTCCCCTCTCCCCAGTTATCAAAAATCTTGTATAATAAATCCCCAAGATCACTCAACGCAAGAAAATGCATCTCCTGAGCCGGTGCTTCTTCAAATGTAATCTGCTTCTTATTGATCACAGTTGAGAACAGCTTGAAAAATAATCCTCCTCATAAGTACCGGAATAAAAGATACGGCACACGCAGAATCTTGACAGCGATCTGATGCAGCTCGCCGTATTGCCTGCAGAACTCTTCTGCCGAGCAGACCATCAGCGTCTTTCCTGTTGTATCTTCATATAAACTATCCGTCCTGTAATATACAGAAGCCTGGAATTCAGATTCCCCTTATAGTAATGTAATAGCTTGTGTAAAGTCTCAATCTCACCCTCCATCGTCCCATGAAATGTAAGATAATTAGAAAAATAAATCACTCCCTCAAATTCATACGTTTTGAAAATGTCTTTGAATTCTTCCTCCGTCTTCGGCATCGGGTGTACCGATAAGCCCTTCCTGCGATTTGACTTTTGTTCCGTCTCTCCAAGAAGAAGGATCTGACACTCAGGGAATGCTTCTTCAATAAACTCTGCTGTAATATATCCAATGTTTCCGGTTACCAGTAATTTCATACGTCACCTCGTAATCATATATTGCACATTTTGTAACTGTTCAGAGGTTGGCTCTGAACAGTTACCACATTCCAAACCATCATTTAGACAGAAGGTGTATTTTCTTTTATCTGCTTTTTGTCCTGATACATCTTCTCATCAGCACAATGAATCAGTTCCTGCAGATTCTTCTCTTCCGCATCCGTCCAGACATATCCCATCGCAACAGAGATAGGAATGTCACTTTGTTCATCGGCAAATTCAATCTCCGCTCTGACTTGCCTTATGATCTCTTCCGTTTCTTCGGCTGTCTTGTTTTCAGGATGATCACGAACTCATCACCGCCGATCCATCTCTTTTTCCGTTCCTGTGATAGATCGTCTCATCGCCCACACGCACATAATTATTTTTCCAATGGGACCTGAGAAGCAGCACCCATTCCTCGTGCTCTCCTCTATCTGAGAGGCTGAAGGTGACCTCCGCCTTCGTAACACTGTCGGAAGCATCAATCGTCCACTCACCTTCCGGAGCACTTACTTTTCCTGTAAAAATTCTGTCGGGGAGCATTCTCATATCTCCCAAATATATAATGCAGCTACCATAAAGAAAATAATTATGAGAGTAACTGCGGTATGTATCTTTTTCATAATCATTCTCTCTTATAATATTTTTTGCCATTCCGGCAGATATAATCGCGTCAGTATAACTGCCGAATTGTTTCTTATTATACCATAGATTCTCATTTTGGGAATCTTTTTCTATGTCGTCTCTC
>VOFH01001852.1_pt1 | contig 37019 bp, 58 predicted proteins | sample 5384091 | NCBI WGS metagenome assembly VOFH01 (sample SAMN12384727, study PRJNA508395) | human gut metagenome | isolation source: healthy gut G | host: Homo sapiens
TGTCTGTGCTTTGCTCATACCTTTCTTAATACCATGGTTGATACATGGAGCATAAGCGATGATCAGAGATGGTCCCGGATAAGCCTCAGCCTCTGCAATAGCTTTTACAGTCTGGTTGAAGTCTCCACCCATGGAAATCTGTGCTACGTATACATAGCCATAGCTCATAGCCATGCTTGCAAGGTCTTTCTTCTTCGTCTCTTTACCGCCTGCAGCGAACTGAGCGATTGCACCTAAGTTAGTAGACTTGGAAGACTGTCCACCTGTGTTAGAGTAAACCTCTGTATCGAATACCATAATGTTTACATCCCGTCCACTAGCGAGAACATGGTCAACTCCACCGAATCCGATGTCGTATGCCCAACCGTCACCACCGAAGATCCACTGGGATTTCTTAGCCAGGAAATCTTTGTTCTTAACGATGTCTTTGCTTTGTCACATCCACAAGCTTCTACTGCTGCTACTAATTTATCTGTAGCTGTCTCCGTTTGTAACGCCACATGCAAATGTATCCAGCCATTCCTGACCAGCTGCCTTTAACGTCTTCGTTTGTTCCGATGCTGCAACAGTTTCAACTTTCTTTAGTCTCTTAATCTGATTGCTTTCTGAGCAAGTAACATACCATATCCAAACTCTGCGTTGTCTTCGAACAGTGAGTTAGCCCAAGCTGGTCCCTGTCCTTTAGCGTTCGTTGTGTATGGTGTAGATGGTGAGGAGTTACCCCAGATTGAAGAACATCCTGTTGCATTAGCGATGTACATTCTTTCACCAAACAGCTGAGTGATCAGTTTAGCGTATGGTGTTTCTCCACAACCAGCACAAGCTCCAGAGAACTCAAGCAGAGGCTGTTTGAACTGGCTTCCTTTAAATTGTCTCTGGTTTGAATTTAGCAACAACTTCTGGTTTAACCGGATCTTTCTGTGACGAAATCAAAGATTTCCTGCTCTGCTGCATTTTCTTCCATGTTTGCCATAACAAGAGATTTTTTCACCCTTCTTACCTGGGCAGATGTTTACACAAGAACCACATCCTGTACAGTCAAGAGCGGATACAGTCATTGTGAATTTCATTCCTGGCATACCGATCATATCGATAGCTTTTTGTTCCTTCTGGAGCTTTTGCTTCTTCCTCTGTCATAGCTACCGGACGGATAACTGCATGTGGGACAAACATATGCACAACGGTTACACTGGATACAGTTTTCTGACTGCCATACCGGAATATCTACTGCGATACCACGTTTCTCATATGCTGACTACCTGATGGTGTAGATCCATCTGCATAGTCAGTAAATGTAGATACTGGCAGAGTAGTTTCCTTCCTGAGCATTAACCTTAGACTGATGTTCTTAACGAATGCTACAACATCGTCTTTTCCACCCTTAACTTCTGGTGTGAATAATCCTTCGTCTTCACAAGATTTCCAAGATTCCGGAACTTCGATTCAACTACCTGTTTAGCACCGGCATCGATAGCATCGTAGTTCATCTGTACGATCTTGTCACCTTTTCTTCCGTAAGTAGCTTTTTGCAGCTTTCTTCATCAGATCAATTGCTTCTTCTTCCGGAATGATAGATGCCAGTTTGAAGAATGCTGACTGAAGGACTGTATTGATACGTCCGCCAAGTCCGATCTCTTTACCGATCTTGATACCATCAATTGTGTAGAACTTGATGTTGTGATCAGCGATGAATGCTTTTACCTGTCCTGGTAAATGTTTCTCAAGACCTTCCATGTCCCAAGAGCAGTTCAGAAGGAATGTTCCTCCGTCAACTAATTCCTGAACCATGTTGTATTTGTTCACATAAGAAGGATTGTGACATGCTACAAAGTTAGCCTTGTGGATCAGGTATGTAGATTTGATCGGTTTTTTACCAAAACGCAGGTGAGACATTGTAACACCGCCGGATTTCTTAGAATCATAATCAAAAGTATGCCTGCGCATATTTGTCTGTATGGTCGCCAATGATCTTGATGGAGTTCTTGTTCGCACCAACAGTACCGTCTGCACCCAGTCCCCAGAACTTACAGTTGATTGTTCCCTCTGGTGTTGTAACCAGCGGAGCTTTCCAACTTCCAGTGACAGATGTGTAACATCATCCACGATACCGATTGTGAATCTTTCTTTTCTGCGTTGTTGAATACTGCAACGATCTGTGCCGGTGTAGTATCTTTGGAACCTAATCCATAACGTCCGTTAACCGGAACTGCGTCGAATTTAGATCCCTTTAATGCAGAAACAACATCAAGGATATAATGGCTCTCCTTCTGCTCCTGGCTCTTTTGTTCTGTCAAGAACATTGATTATTTTACAGTGTCAGGAATTGCATCAATTAATGCCTGTGCGCTGAATGGTCTGTACAGACGAACTTTAACAACACCGACTTTTTCTCCTGCTGCCAGCAATAATCGATTGTCTCTTCGATTGTGTCACATACAGAACCCATAGCGATGATAACTTTCTCTGCATCTGCTGCTCCATAGTAGTTGAATAATTTGTAGTTTGTTCCGATCTTCTCGTTTACTTTGTTCATGTATTCCTGTACGATAGCCGGCAGAGCGTCGTAGTACGGGTTACATGCTTCTCTTGCCTGGAAGAAGATATCCGGGTTCTGTGCTGAACCTCTCTGGCATGGGTGATTCGGATTCAGTGCATGATTTCTGAATCATCGATAGCATCCATATCTGCCAGATCCTTCAGATCTTCATAATCCCATGTTTCGATCTTCTGAATCTCGTGAGAGGTACGGAATCCGTCGAAGAAGTTGATAAATGGAACTTTGCCTTTCAGTGCTGCACAGTGTGCAACCGGTGTCAGGTCCATAACCTCCTGTACGCTGGATTCGCAGAGCATTGCTACACCAGTCTGACGACAGGCGTAAACATCGGAGTGATCTCCGAAGATAGACAGTGCGTGGCTTGCAAGTGCACGAGCGGATACGTTGAATACTCCCGGAAGCCTTTCTCCTGCTACTTTATATAAGTTAGGAATCATCAACAGAAGTCCCTGAGATGCTGTAAATGTTGTTGTAAGTGCTCCAGCAGCCAGGGATCCATGAACGGCTCCTGCTGCACCAGCTTCTGACTGCATCTCTGTTACCTGAACAGTCTCTCCAAATATGTTTTTCTTCCTTCTGTAGCCCATTCATCTACATGCTCCGGCATAACTGATGATGGTGTAATTGGGTAAATTAGCTGCTACTTCAGTATATGCATATGAAGCATGTGCTGCGGCCTGGTTACCATCCATGGTCTTCATTTTTCTTGCCATTTTCGTTGTTCCTCCTTGATAATAGTACAAATCATATATTGACGTGTATGATTTTATTATATCTCCTGTATCAACAAAAGTCTAGCGATTCCGACTGTTATTTTGTTCATTTTTTGGTACAAATACAGATTCTCGTATCATTTTGTCGGCATATTTGCCCATAAAACTGAGAATAAATCCAAATTCATTTGGAAAGAATATGCTTGATAAGCACATACATCACAATCGCAAATGCAAATAAATACCCAATCGCACCAATTGCCGGGATTCCGCAGATCTTCGGGCTCATATTGGTAGTGCAGATAATGCTTGAACTGATCAGCAATGCCATCACCCACAATCCCATTACCACATTCCGCACCAGACGCCTCAGTAACTGTGCCAGATCGTTGGATGCATGCAGATCCAGGTTAACTCTTGTCTGACCTTTCATCAGACCATGTAGTGCATCCGCCGCAAGTCCGGGACTTCTACTGCTTTATGCATCGAACGGTAAAGATTCTTTCCTGCATGTTTTAATTCTTTTTTCCAATCCAGATCTTTCCACATACTCTCTGAAATATGTCTGGATGCGATCTCGATAATATTGATCTGTGGAGCAATGTCTGCAAGCACACCTTCCATGTTAGTCAATCCTCTTGCCAGCATCGTCAGACCATGCGGCATACGGATCTTATTTTCCTTCATCACTTCCATAAGATCCATCATCACTTCTGCAACATCGATCTCTCCCATATCTAAGAACCCATACTTCGACATCAGTTCACTGATATCTTCATACAATACGCTCTGATCTGGTTTCTCTTTAAATTCACCCAGTGCCATGACTGCTTCCTGGATCATGCCGATATCATTTTCTGCAATGCCGCGAATTGCTTTTCCGATCAGTTCTTTATGCCGTTCGGTCAGTCATCCCATCATTCCCATATCGATCCATACAATCTTGCCATCCTGGATCTTTACATTTCCCGGGTGGGGATCTGCATGGAAGAAACCGTCTTCCATCACCTGTTTGATATAATTATCGATCAGCTTGATCCCGATCTCTTCCAGATCGTATCCGCCTGCCAGAAGTTTCTCTTTATCATCGATCGCAGGCCCTTCGATGTATTCCATGACCAGCACATGCATGGTTGTATATTCCTGATATAGTTTCGGTATTCTTACATATACGACATCCGCATTCCGTCTGGCAAACTCTTCCATATTCGATGCTTCGGTGAGAAAATTCATCTCTTCCCGTGTCACATTCCAAAGTTCATCCAGTACCTGGTCGAAGTCAGCCATTCCTTTTCAGACTGATCGGCGGCATCAGCTTTACTGCCTTCCGAAGGAGTCCGATATCTCTTGCCATAATTTCATAAATGCCTGTTCGCTGAACCTTGATAACAACCTGTTCACCGCTGAGCAGTTCTGCTCTGTGGACCTGTGCAATGGATGCTGATCCCAGTGGTGTATCGGAAATAAATGCAAATATTTCATTCCACGGACAACCATATGCCTGTTCGATCACTTCTTTTACTTCCGGAAATTCCATCGGAGTTACTTCTGAACGCAGACACATCAGTTCATCACAATATCTTTTCGGTAAAATGTCTGAATGCAGTGACATAATCTGACCGATTTTAATATAAGTAGGCCCCAGATCCTCCAGTATCATCCGGAGTTTCTGAGGCGTAATTCCCCCTGGTGATTCCATATTTATGAAGTACGGATGTAATCTCCTTTAACCTGGTACGGTATTCTTTGGATTCTCCCTTACTCATGAACCTGTTCCTCTTTAAATATCTTCGTTCTCAGCTGTCTCTTCTTCCGCTGCTTTCTCTGCCGCATCTTCGCATACGGATTCGTCTGCCACATCTTCTACCGTCTCTGCAGCTTCAAATTCTTCCTGTTTTTCTCCATCTCATCAATTCTCTGTTTCAACAATGCCCTCTGTTCCGGAGTCATCTTATCCAAAAAGCTCGTCCAGTTCTTCCGGTGAAGATGTTTTTACTTTTACATTCACTTTTTCTTTTACTGTCGACTTGATGTTATGCTTAAGTTCTTCATTCAGTGCTTTGCCCTGTTCAACAGTCAGCTCACCCTTTTCACCATCTCATCCAGAAGTTCTTTTGATTTCTCTCCTGTGACTGCAACTGCTCCGATTCCTGCAAGTAATACTTTCTTTAATCCGCTTCTAACTTTCCCATAGGTCGTTCTCCTTTCGATGTCTATATAGACAGGCTTTCCAAAAAGCTTTGGAATAAATATGATCATCCCTGCAATTGCTGCCATGATTGCCGCGATCAATACTGCTCCGGCCGCCGCATCTTTGGCAAGCTTTGCAAGCGGCTTCTCTCTTTTGTAACCAGATCGACCACTGCTTCTACCGCCGTATTCACCATTTCCAATGCCATGACAAGACCAAACAATGTCAGGCAGATACACCACTCTACCGGTGTAATATGAAATACGAATCCTGCGATCACCACACAAACCATTGCCACACAATGAATCTTCATATTCCGTTCCTTCGTTACCACTGCAAATATTCCGGCAAATGCATAACCGAAGCTTTTATACAATGGATCTTTCTTTTGTTTCTTCATTTTTGCACCTGTCCTTTGTTTTCTTACATTTTAACACATTTTGCACAAATTTACACAAACATTGTATGTATTTTGTTTTATTTTAGAAATAATACGGACTTTTTAAAGAAAAGTATGACCTTTTATAAATTCTGCATCCAGCATAATTTTTTCTATCAAAATAAGAGGACAAAAATAAATACAGGGATTCTGCTTCTTATACCAAAATCCCTGTATTTTATCACCATATGCTCTACAGAACTTATATTCTATTATGCATTCTCTGCATTCATTCCTTTGAGAATTCTCTGATTCTTCTCTTCCACATTCAGCTTTTCCGTAAATGCTTTCGTTTCTTTTTACTATGACTTTGCTGAGCGCAAGCAAGGCTATCAGATTCGGGATTGCCATCAATGCATTGAAGATATCTGCGATATTCCATACTGCCGCAACCGTCATATATGGTCCGATAAATACACATATAATATAAAGCCATCTATACGCTCTTACAGCTTTCATATTCTTATTAAACAGATATTCCAGGCACCGCTCTCCATAATAATCCCATCCGAGGATCGTTGTAAATGCAAAGAATACCAGACAAATCATCAATGCAAAGGATGCCACAACCGGCGGGAACGGAAGTCCCTTCTGGAAGGCCGCTGTCGTAATTTCCACACCTTCCAGTCCCGTATTCCATGTTCCTGTTATGACAATAGAAAGTCCTGTCATCGTACAGATTACGATCGTATCAATAAATGTACCGGTCATTGACACCAGTCCCTGTCTTGCAGGTTCTTTGGTCTGTGCTGCAGCCGCTGCGATCGGTGCGCTTCCAAGTCCGGATTCATTCGAGAAGATTCCTCTGGCAATACCTTTCTGCATTGCTACGATCATACTTCCCATTGCACCACCGGCCAGTGCGCTTCCGGTAAATGCTGATTTTACAATTGTTACAATAGCTGCCGGAATTGCGGTAATATTTGTCACCATGATAATGACTGCTAATACTACATACAGAACCGCCATGAACGGAACGACGATCTCAGATACTTTTGCAATTCTCTTGATTCCACCTAATACAACCATTCCGACACATACCGTCAGTACCAGACAGGATATTACAGTTGCCCATGAATAATCATTTCCAAATAATGCTACTGTATGTGCCATGTTCGGATCAAAAAAGTTACGGACTGCAGATGAGATACCATTCACCTGTGTAAATGTACCGATTCCGAATAATCCAACCCCTGCTCCAAAGAATGCAAATATCTTTGCAAGCCATCTGAACTTTACACCCATTCCATTCTCAATATAATAGAATGGTCCGCCAAGTACATGCCCGTCTTCATCGATCGTACGGTATTTTACTGCCAGAAGACCTTCTGAATACTTTGTTGCCATTCCTAAAAATGCGGTCAGGATCATCCAGAATAACGCTCCTGGTCCACCTGCAGAAATTGCAGTTGCCACACCGACAATATTACCAGTACCGATTGTTGCCGATAATGCGGTACAAAAAGAGCTCCAACGCTAGTTACTTCTCCGTGTCCATCTTCTTCATTTTTCACCATGAATTTTAACGCTTTCCCAAGATACCTTACCTGAAGAAGGCCCAAGCGCACAGTCAGAAAAATTCCTGTGACCAGAATTAAGATGATTAACGGAAGTCCCCATACGACTCCGTCAAACCATGTGATAAAAGTGTCAATACGTCCAAAAATTCCCATAATTCATTCCTCCATCCTTTTGCCTGAGAGATTTACAGATCTGTTTTCTGCTTACACCTTCGGCGCTTTTCATTTCATTACGAAAAGACTCTCCTGAGTTTTTATGATAACGTAATCGCATTGCAGCAAATTCGTCAAAGCAATTGTCATTATTTTGAGAATAAATCCTCACCCAAATCGCTTTAGCACGTCTTTGCTTTAGCACGATGTAGTATAGCTTATAATGAATCTTTACATATAGCAAGATATTTTATAATTAAAAATGCAGGCAGCATTTATAAGTTATAATTATAATTCCTGTCTGCATCTGTATTTTTATTCTTTTCCGACTGCCTTTCAGAATCCGAAATCTGCATAATCTTCCGGCAAAAAACGATGATAGATCATATGACACCCTTCGTCCTTAAAGCAGTAATAGTATTCGTCCTCATTTTCTTCCGAAATCTTACCCAAAAGTCAAATTCTCCGTTGTGCATATCTCCCACCCTGATATCTTTTGCCTCTTTCTGAAATATCGCAAGGATATCTTCTTTTTGATTCCGTGATTCATCATCAGCTCTACCAGCTTTTTGATGAATTCATTTTCTGCCATATGTTCATGTACATAGACACTTCCCTGTTCTGGAATATGCAGGCAGAATCTGTCTTTTTATGCGTCACACAGATATCTCCGAGTTTTTTCTTTACTTCCTCCGGGAACTGTTCCAGACGTGTCTGCATCTCATCCACATCGTCATTCGCCTCAAAGAAATGATTGAGGGAAATCAATGGATAATACAAACGGATCTCTTCTTTCCGAAATCCAAGTTTTGCCTGTTCTTCTTTTATAATATCGATCAAATTTTTTCCAAACGTTTAAATCCCATTTCTGTTCTACGTGCTCCTTTTATTTCTCATATATTCAGCTTTCCTGTTCCATGTCTCTTAATTGACAAGCCCATTTCCAATACATTATACTACATTTATAATATTTACTGTATTTTAACATCAGATTTTTAAGGAGGAAATTTATCATGATCATCAAACATGGACTTGTAGTAGATCCTGCATCTGGTCTGTCCGAGCATATGGATATACTGGTGAAGAACGGAAAATTGCAAGAATCGCACCTGAAATTTCAGAAGATTCCGAGGAGATTCTAGAAGCCGGAGGACTCGTTGTCGGACCGGGACTCATCGATACACATGTACATTTCCGTGATCCGGGATTTACATATAAAGAAGATATCCATACAGGAGCAAAGGCATCTGCAAAGGCGGGTTTACTACTGTAATCTGTATGGCGAATACATCCCCTACGGTCGATAATACAGACACCCTAAAAGATAATCTTGCACGTGCTTCCAAAGAAGATATCCGTATCTTCCAGGCTGCTGCAATCTCCCGTTCATTAAAGGGCCGGGACGAAGTAGACATGCTTGCATTAAAAGAAGCCGGGGCATGCGGATTTACCGATGACGGCATCCCTCTTCTGAATGCTGAGTTCTGCTATCAGGCGATGAAAAATGCCGCAAAGTTAAACGTTCCGATCAGTCTTCACGAAGAAGACCCGGCTTTTATCCGCAACAATGGGATCAATCATGGCAAAGTATCCGATGCACTCGGCATCTACGGTTCTCCATCCATTGCCGAAGAAGCACTGGTGGCAAGAGACTGTCTTCTGGCGCTCCGTTCCGGTGCAGATGTTGTAATCCAGCATATCAGTTCCGGTGTATCGATTGATCTGATCCGTACATACAAAAACTGGGGGCAAAATTACACGCTGAGGCAACACCGCACCACTTCTCCTTAACAGAAGACTCTGTTTTGGAACATGGCACGCTGGCAAAGATGAATCCGCCGCTTCGTACGGAAAATGACCGCCAGCAGATTATTGCAGGACTCGCTGATGGAACTATTGACCTGATTGCTACGGATCATGCCCCACACAGCACAGAAGAAAAATCCAAACCGATCACAGAAGCCCCAAGCGGCATTATCGGTCTCGAGACCTCCCTTGCACTCGGTATCACCAACCTTGTAAAGCCCGGATATCTGACCATGATACAACTTCTGGAAAAAATGACAGTGAACCCGGCAAAGCTATACCATCTGCCTTACGGAACAATTCAGGAAGGTGCAGATGCAGACTTTGTTATATTTGACCCTGATGAAACATGGATCCCGAAAGAATATGCTTCCCAATCATCAAACTCACCATTTACCGGAGAGGAACTTACCGGTAAGGTGAAATATACGATCTGCGGAGGAAACATCGTATATTCTGATATAAAATAAGCTTGGGATTTAATTTATTAACTGGAGAAACGGCCTCTCAGTCCTTGAAGGAAACAATAGATAAGGCTTCTTGTTCAGGTTCCATACCATAAGAAACACTAAGAGAGTCAGAATCACCTAAAAGCAAAGGAACTACGCTCAAACTCGGCGTTCGCCTCAAACACGTTCGCTTCGTTCCTTTAACGGTGCTTCTGACTCTCTAACTGTTTCTAACGGCATTCCACATTCACAATAATCCTTATCTATTGTTTCCTTCAAGTCGTGACTGGCAGCGAATGTTAATAAATAAAATGCCCGGAAGTGTAACCCGGTGAAGGCCACTACGGTTACGCACTTTCCATTTCATTCTTAAGGCATTCGACACACACGGAATAAAAAGTAGAAAGCCGTTCCAGTGAATGTGAAGAAGGTGTTGGAAATAGTTAAGCGTCAAAATTATGCGTTGGGTTTTCGAAATTTGCCTGTTTGAGCCGAATGGCGAGTTGCAAATTTCGGAAACCCGTTTTTAGCATAATTTTGACGCTTTAGTATTTCCCGCCGACGGAACCTGAACAGGAACGGCTTCCTACTTTTTATGCAGGTCCGGGTCGTCGTGCCTTTCTGAATTAAATCCCAATTACCCTAAATACACAACCTTATCTTCCGGCTCTGCGGCTGGTTCCATATCGATCAGATACAGTACCGGCTGTTTATTTCCAAAAGGAACTTACTGCCTCGTACTCGAACCTTGCACGGATCTGCATCCAGGATTTTGCTTTTACATCGATCTTCTTTTCTGCTTTGCATGGATATCCGTAATAACGTACATCTTCCGCGCAGCATGTCATGATCTCTCTGACCGGAACGAACATATTGTCCGGCATTCCCTTCGGGCGGAAGATCTGTCCTTTGAAGTCGATTTCTTTATGCAGATATAATTCCGGATGATCATATGCATCCACATACCACACACCAAAATCAACATCATCCAGTACGATCTTGTCTCCCTTTTACATCATATGGGAGATCTTCTTCGGATGGCTCGATGATCTTGCCTTGCATATCTTCGAAGATCAGCTGTGCCATCGGATTCTGTACCTTCAGTGCACGTCTGAATCCGGATCTGTTAACACCATCTGCACATCTGTTAACAACGATCAGCTCAGACTCTGTGAGCTGTTCCATCAGCATATTTCTCATATTCATCAGATACATATCCAGTGTTGTACCATTTACGGTAGAGTATACTCCCTGAAGTTCGAAACTTCTCGGGTATCTGATTGAAAGCAGATCCTCCAGCTTCCACATTCCATTGTACTCGATGATAATCTGTGCCGGATGATAGTTTCTTTCACAGTTTTTGAAAAATACAGTGTTCAACTGGTCAAATTCTTCGATTTTCAGAACTGCCATATTTTTTTCTTTTAAATATTCTTCCGGATACTCTTCTTCTCCTTCTTCACAGAGAAGTAACAGTGTAAGTCCCGGTTCAATCCATTCCTGTTCCATCAGGGTATCCTTGATCATGGTTGTCTTACCACTGTCTAAGAATCCCGTAACGATAAACATAGGTGTTGCCATACTCGCACCTCTTTCTTTTTATGGTTATATTGTGATTTTGGCTCCATAATAATATGGAGCCAATTATTAGTATCCTATACGTGGAATAATTTCAGAAGGTCGTCCTCTTTCAGGTCTGTTCCGATTACACAGATACGTCCTGTGTAGTCCGGCTGTCCTTCTCTTACTTCGTACTCTTCCGGTACTAAGTCGAACTGTTTCCATGATCCGTCTATCATCTGGATAATACCTTTGGAACGAAGAATTGTTCCGTAAGATGTTGTCTCTGACAGTGCCTTCAGCAGATAATCCAGTTCTTCTTCGGTATATTTATGAACAGTCTCTTTACCCCCAGCTTGTGAAGACCTCATCTGCATGATGATGGTGGTGATGATCGTGATCGTGTCCACAGCAGCAATCGTGATCATGGTCATGATGATCGTGGTCATGATGATCGTGATTGCAGTGATCATGATGGTCGTGATCGCAGTGATCATGATCGTGGTCATGGTGATCATGGTCACAATGGTCGTGATCATGATGGTCATGGTGATCGTGGTCACAATGGTCATGATCGTGATCTTCATGATCTTCAAACAGGCTCTCAATCTCAGCACCCTTTGTCAGTGCATGACTGATTGCCTCTTTGCCAAGCTCATCCCATGGTGTAGAGATGATCGTTGCTTCTGCATTTTCTTCACGAAGTGTGTGTACGCATTCTTCTACTTTTTCATCTGTCATCATCTGTGTACGGCTTACTACGATTGTTGACGCATGCTCTACCTGATCTTTGAAGAATTCTCCAAAGTTCTTCATGTACATTTTTGCCTTTTTACCATCTACAACTGTGATTCTTCCGTCAATTTCAATGTCCGCATCTTTTCTACAGCTTCAATTGCTCTTGCTACGTCAGATAATTTTCCAACTCCTGATGGCTCAATGATTACACGGTCCGGATGATACTCATCTAATACTTTTACCAGAGCTTTGCTGAAGTCACCAACCAGTGTACAGCAGATGCATCCGGAATTCATCTCGGTGATCTGGATTCCTGCATCTTTTAAGAAACCGCCGTCGATACCGATCTCGCCAAATTCATTCTCGATCAGCACAAGTTTCTCTCCTGCCCATACATCACTGAGCAGCTTTTTGATAAATGTAGTTTTTCCTGCTCCGAGGAATCCTGAAATAATATCTACTTTTGTCATGTTTATTGCCTCTTTTCTATCTATTTTCAAAATTAATAAAAGTCCCGACACATATATTATCACAAACAGCGGGTGGTTGCCAGTCCCCCAATTCTAATATTTTTCTCAACTTTTTATAAATCACCCGCAAACTCTGCTGCCTGCTGCTCATTATAGATATTTGGATTGCAGACAATTTCTTCTTGTACACATAGTAGAGTAAAAAACGATATCTGTACCGGATGGTACAGATATCGTCTGCTTTTTATGATTATTCTAAAATGTTCTTATAATAATCCGCCGATTGACAGGAACAGTGGTGCAAATACAAGTGACACAACTGTCATCAGTTTGATCAGGATATTGATGGATGGTCTGATGTATCTTTAAACGGATCTCCAACAGTGTCTCCGACAACCGCTGCCTTGTGAGCCTAGCTTCCTTTTCCGCCGTGATTTCCTTCTTCGATGTACTTCTTGGCATTATCCCAGGCACCACCTGCATTAGACATGAAGATTGCCATCATAACACCTGTTACAAGTGCTCCTGCAAGAAGTCCGCCAAGTGCAGAAGGTCCAAGAAGGATTCCGACTACCAGCGGTGCAAGTACTGCCATGACACCAGGAACCAGCATTTCTTTTAATGCTGCTGTTGTTGAGATTGCAACGCATGACTTGTAATCTGGTTTTTCTGTACCCTTCATGATTCCAGGCATTGTCTTGAACTGACGTCTTACTTCTTCGATCATCTGGTATGCTGCTCTTGATACAGATGACATTGTCATAGCTGAGAACAAGAACGGAAGCATTCCACCGATCAGCATTCCGATGATTACACGTGAGTCAAGGATATCAATTGACTTAAGATGTACTGCTTCTGCGTAAGATACGAACAGAGCAAGTGCTGTCAGGGCTGCAGATCCGATAGCAAAACCTTTACCCATAGCTGCTGTTGTGTTACCAACGGCATCCAGTTTGTCAGTGATCTGACGAACGTGTGGATCAAGCTCGGACATCTCTGCAATACCACCGGCATTGTCAGCGATCGGTCCATAAGCATCTACAGCTACTGTGATGGCTGTTGTAGAAAGCATTCCTACAGCGGCAAGCGCGATACCGTAAAGTCCGCATGTCTGGTAAGCAATAAAGATACCAACGCAGATCAAAAGGATCGGGATTGCTGTAGATTTCATACCAACTGCCAGACCACTGATGATGGTTGTTGCAGCGCCAGTCTCAGACTGCTCTGCGATTTCTTTTACTGATTTGTAATCTCCGGACGTATATACTTCTGTAATGATACCGATCAGAAGTCCTACGATCAGACCAGCTACGATAGCGATTGCTGCCTTAAAGTCTCCGAAGAATACTTTACTGAGTACACAAGATACGATCAGTACCAGTGCACTTGCTACATAAGAACCAGTCTTTAATGCTTTGTGTGGGTTTGAATTCTCATCACCTTTTACAAAGAATGTTCCAAGGATAGATGCAACCAGTCCGAGTCCTGCGATCAGAAGCGGGAAGATTGCTCCCTCAGCTTTTATAATACACGATTCCAAGTGTCAGTGCAGAAACGAGTGCTCCTACATAAGACTCAAAAAGGTCTGCTCCCATACCTGCAACGTCACCTACGTTATCTCCTACATTGTCAGCAATAACGGCCGGGTTACGCGGGTCATCTTCCGGAATACCAGCTTCCACTTTACCTACAAGGTCAGCTCCTACGTCAGCAGCTTTTGTATAGATACCACCACCAACACGGGCAAACAGAGCGATTGAAGAAGCTCCTAAACTAAATCCTGTAATAATATCAACGTTTTTAGTCAGAATGTAAATCATGCTGACACCAAACACACCAAAACCCGACTACACACATACCCATTACAGCTCCACCGGAGAATGCAATTGAGAGTGCTTTGTTCATTCCTTTTTCTTTTGCTGCATTTGCAGTTCTTACATTTGCCTTAGTAGCTACTTTCATTCCACAGTAACCTGCAAGCGTAGAGAACAGAGCTCCTACTACGAAGCATACAGCAGTGATCCAGTTCCCGATTCCTACTCCGATGAGTATAAATAATACAGCAACGAAGATGATCAGAATCTTATACTCTGCTGTCAGAAATGCCTGCGCACCGTCACTGATAGCAGCGGCAATTTCTTTCATTCTGTCGTTTCCGGCGTCCTGTCTTCCTACTCTTGCTGCCAGATAAGCTGCAAAAGAAGTCCAAGAATTCCAAATACCGGAACAAGGTACAATAACATTTCCATAAATTCTCTCCTTCCGTCCGACTTTGTCAAATTCATGTCAGACAGGTATATCTTAACATATTCTTAACTTTTGATGGCCTTATTTTTTTATTTTTGTACGTTATTCGATTATTTTCTGTGTATTGTCCAAATTTCCGACCTTTCATTGATTATTTATAATCTATTTTTACCAATAACTTTCTTGTATAGAAGATTAATTATAATCTATCTTCATAAGCACAAGCCCATTCGGTGGTGCCGTCGCTCCCTCTGAAGTATGAACTTTTGCATCCAGAATTTCCTTTACCTTTTCCGGAGTATAGAATCCTCTGCCAACGCGGATCAGGACTCCCGCAATAATACGAACCATATTATAAAGGAAACCATTTCCTGTAATACGAAGCACGATTTCATCGTCTTTTTTCTCAATTATCAAATCATACACCGTCCGGACGGTATCCTGCGTATTCGTTCTGATATTACAGAAGCTTACAAAATCATGTTCTCCAACCAAATATTTTGCACCGGCACGCATAGCCTCAACATCCATTGGAAACGATACGAACGTACAATATCTTGTCTTTAACGGATTTGGTACCGCCGCATTGTATATATGATATTCATAAGTCTTTGAAATATTCTCCTGATATCTCGGATGCCAGTCTGCCGGAACTTCATCGGACCTTACTACTACAATATCTTCCGGAAGCCTCTGGTTCAATGCATACGCAAATCTCTCAGGCGGAATGGAAGATTCTGTATCGAATACCGCTACATTTCCCAGTGCGTGTACCCTGAATCAGTCCTGCTTGCCCCGATAATTCTGATTTCTTCCCCGGTAAGTCTTGCTAATGATTTATTCAGTTTTTCTTCAATCGTAACTCCATTTGGCTGGACCTGCCAGCCGCAGTAATTAGTTCCATCATATGCTACGAATATTCTGATTCTTTTCATGATGACCTCCACACAATCTGATACAATTATTTTTTTAGTAACAAGATTACATAAATTTGGGACGGAGGTTTTTAATTCCTCCGTCCCTGTATACATTTTAAAACACCCAAATATGCACCGGCACGCATCTTCCGATCACCACCACCAAAATCACATAAGCAATTACAGTAATATATGCCATTCTGTCTTCTTTATGATATTTTAACGGTTTCATCTTTGTGCGTCCTTCGCCGCCACGGTAACATCTCGCTTCCATTGCCATCGCAAGATCATTCGCTCTTCGGAATGCAGACACGAAAAGCGGAACAAGAATCGGAATCATACTCTTTGCTTTCTGAATCATATTACCGCTTTCCAGATCAGCTCCTCTGGCGATCTGCGCTTTCATGATCTTATCCGTCTCCTCCAAAAGAATCGGAATAAAGCGAAGCGCGATCGACATGATCATCGCAACCTCATGAACCGGAAGATGAAGCTTGTTCAGTGGTCCAAGTAACTCTTCGATTCCATCTGTCAACTCGTTCGGAGTCGTTGTAAATGTCATAAGCGACGAGCCGATGATCAGGTAGATCAGACGAATTGCCATATATACCGCAGTCCTTAATCCCCCTTCTGTAATCGTGAAGATCCACGCGTGAAACAGTACTGCCCTGTCTCTTGTAAGAAACAGATTGAACAACACTGTAATCATCAGAAGCATGATGACTGGTTTCAATCCCCTTACAATAAAGGAAAACGGAACTCTTGACATTTTAATAATAATGATCAGGAACAATGTTGTCATCACATATCCCGGAATGCTGTTGAATAAAAACAATGAAATCAGATATAACAGCGTCCCCACCAGTTTCACTCTTGGATCTAATCTGTGTAATACACTCTTTGCCGGATAATATTGTCCGATTGTAATATCTCTTATCATATCTTCTTCTCCAGTGCCTGCATAATCTCATCTGCCGCTTCTTCTACAGTCGTTACATTTACCTTGACTGGTAAACCTTTTTCTTTCAGATCATGCATGATATACGTCACCTGCGGAGCTGCAAGTCCGATTTTTTTCCAGTTCCTGATAATGTGCAAATACCTCTTTCGGCGCACCATTATACATTACAGACCCTTTGTTCATCACAATGATCCGGTCTGCATATCTTGCAATATCTTCCATACTATGTGATACCAGAATGACCGTCATATCACTCTGCTTATGCAGGTATGCGATCTGATCCAGAATGTCATCTCTTCCCTTTGGATCAAGTCCCGCCGTCGGCTCGTCAAGAACCAGCACTTTCGGACGCATTGCCAGAACTCCTGCGATCGCTACTCTTCGTTTCTGACCGCCCGAGAGCTCGAACGGAGAAGATTTATAATATTTTTCTTTCAATCCTACCAGTTTCAGTGCTTCCAACGCACGCTTTTCACACTCTTCTTTGCTCAGCCCCTGGTTTTTCGGTCCAAAGCACACATCTGTCAGTACGTCAATCTCGAACAACTGATACTCCGGATACTGGAACACCAGTCCTACCTGATTACGGAGTGCACGCATATCATATCCATTTTGGTAAATGTTCTCTCCATTATAATACAGCGCACCGTCCGTTGCTTTCACAAGTCCGTTTAAATGCTGAATCAGCGTAGATTTTCCTGATCCGGTATGACCGATGATTCCCACAAATTCACCGTGTGGAATCTCCAGGCAAATGTCTTTGAGTGCATGTTTTTCGTATGCAGTCCGGGACTGTATACATAATTCAAATGTTCTATCTTAATTGCAATGTCTGTCATTTCTTCTCACCATTTCACATCAAATGTTCTATTGTTGTAAATGCGTAATTGCTTCTACCAGTTCTTCTTTTCTTAAGATTCCTTTTGGAATATCCAGTCCACGTTTTCGAAGTTCATCTGCCAGCATTGTCACCTGTGGTACATCCAGGCGATAGCTCTTAAGCTCATCCACCCTTGAGAATATCTCTTTCGGAGTTCCCTCCATCACAACTTTGCCGTGATCCATTACAAAGATCTTATCCGCATCTATTACTTCTTCCATATAATGCGTAATCAGAATCACTGTAACATTCTTCTGTTTTCTGAGTTTGTGGACCGTCTTTAAGACTTCTTTTCTTCCAACCGGATCAAGCATCGCCGTTGGCTCATCCATAACGATGCATTTGGGTTCCATTGCTACAACCCCTGCAATTGCAACCCTCTGCTTCTGTCCACCGGAAAGCTTATTCGGAGAATGATGTCTGTACTCGATCATTCCAACTGCTTTCAGGCTTTCTTCTACACGCTGCCAGATCTCATCTGTCGGAACTCCCAGATTTTCCGGACCAAATCCGACATCTTCTTCTACTACAGTACCGATGATCTGATTATCCGGATTCTGAAATACCATTCCTGCTGTCTGTCTTACGTCCCAGAGTTCTTCTGGATTACTTGTATTCTTTCCATTCACCCATACGGAACCTTCTGTCGGAACTAAAATTGCGTTTAAATGCTTCGCAAGCGTTGATTTACCGGAACCATTGTGTCCGAGAACTGCTATAAACTGTCCTTCTTTTGCTTCAATATCCACTTCATCAATAGCACGCGATGTTCCAATCACATTGCCTTCTTCATCACGTTTTTCATATTCATATACTAATTTTTCTGTCTGGATCATTTCCATCTTTTATTTTCCTCCGCGTCATATGTGTTGGAAGTTGCTATGATTCTGCTGTTTCGTTTCTTTTTTATGTTTTTCTTATGCTTTTTTCCGGTTCCGGATACTCTGTTCCCATTGTATCAACGGTTACTTTTTTTCATCTTCTGCTCATCAAGCGGTCTGTCACTGTAGTCTGTATCTGTCTCAGCAATCTTATTTACAACATCCATTCCTTCAGTGATCTTGCCGAATGCAGCATATGCACCGTCCAGATGTGGTGCAGCTTTATGCATGATAAAGAACTGGGAACCTGCTGAATCCGGATGCATAGCTCTTGCCATAGAAAGTACACCTTCTGTATGTGCAAGATTATTTGCGAAACCGTTCTGAGCAAACTCTCCTTTAATTGTGTATCCCGGGCCTCCCATTCCTGTTCCGTCCGGGCATCATCCTGGATCATAAATCCATTGATGACACGGTGAAAGATCAGTCCGTCATAATAACCTTTCTTCACCAGTGAAACAAAATTATTAACTGTATTCGGAGCAACTTCCGGGTACAGTTCTGCTTTCATAATATCTCCATTTTCCATCTCAATTGTTACGATTGGATTTGTCATTTTATTTTCCTCTTTTCTTTTTTTGTTATCTACAGGACCTGCCACTGGCAGCTCCTTATGAACGCATAGCATTACAAAAGCGCCGGCAAAACCGACGCTTCCATTTTAGCGGATAAATCCTTATCCGTAAAGACTTCTATATCATTTTTATGGATTATTCACTTTTTTCAAAATAAAATCCATCAAACTTGTATTTGAATACACGATAAATAAATTTCTCATAATCCATCTTATAAGTTACAATTGCTTTATGATCTGCATCATACTCTGTAAAAGTCCCCTTTAATCCCGAATCTACAAGTACATTATCTCCTGTTTCCTGCGCACTGCTGACATATCCGGAATAAGGTACTTTAAACGAATCTACAAGTTCAAATGTACCTTCATTTTCATCCACCAGATATTTGTAATACTTGGAATTCTTTCCGTCAACCGCAGAACTTACTTTCAGACCTATCGACGACCAGTCATAATCCGGTCTTGTCTCACTGATTCCAATATTATTATCAAACATATACAGATAATACTGCCCGTCCGCAAGGCTTTCATCTGTCTCATATGTGATCGTATGTCTGGCCACCCTGTATTGTAAAATCTCCTTTCTTATTCAGCAGAAGACTTACATAAGAAGTATCTTTCCAGAAATCTTTTTCACCGATCATATAAGAAACCACCGGCCCGTCATAGATATTATCTACTTTGATGATTGTTGACGTCTCTCTTGAACTTAAAAGTACTGACCCATTTCCTATATACTGAATCGTGTTGATATGCATCCAGTCCAGTTCATCGGAAGAATTTTTCACACAGGTCTTTTTATATTCGCCAAACAGATCTCCCAGATCCAGTACCTCTGTCACCTCACCGGAATTTACATCCAGTTTCAACACGATGTCTCCCACGCTGTCCTGCGTCGTATCAGTTGCAAGAATCAACATATTTCCATTTTCATCAAACACATAATCATGGTGCAATTTGTAATTGCCAAGATCATATACCTTTGTTACCTGCCCAAGACGGTTCACCTGTGCCATCTTCTTTTCGGAAATACTGTAATACATCGAATTCTCGTCAAAGATAAGCCTGTGACTTCGGTATCCCAGAAGAGGAACTTCTCCTCTTAAGACTCCGTTATTGTCATAATAATACATAAAATCCATAGAAGTACTGTCATTTCCAAGTACCACATACAGCCCGTCTTCTAACTTGTCCGCACTTTGTTTTACATCCGTATCAAGCTGTACTGCCTCTTCTCCATACAGACTTCCCATCTCATATACGATTTCCCTTCGTATCCGTAGAACCGTCTTCATTCGTTATATAGAATGTAATCGTATTCTCCGTATCCGGGATCAGACCGATCACCTGAAATTCATGCTCTTTCTGATACTCTTCATCCTGATATACATTTCTGCTAAAGTCGGCAATATCATCCTCCTTTACATGAATCGTATAAGAAACTTTCACCGCCGAATCTGTCTCAAAATAAACATACAATGACTGTGTATTGGTTCCAAAAGGATTGTATTCGATCAGCATATTACTCAGTGTATACTCCTGAGATTCTTTTTTTTCTTTTCCAGTTCGTCCGCTATTTTCTGCTGCTCTTCTGCATTGTATGTTTTTTTGATCTTCTCATAGATTTTTTCTGTTTTTCATTCATTACATTTGCTTCATTATCTGACATTTTCTGTTCTTTTTTTTCATCAGACTCTGAAACCTGTTCTTTCTTCGTTGTGCTCTTCTCTTTCGTGTCTGCATTTGCACACGCTGTCATTCCCATCGCAAGTATCATAGCCAACATTCCTGCAGTCATGATTCGCTTTTTCACTTTTTCTATCCCACTTTCTTATTATTTTTTCACAGTTATAAATATTTTAACAAGAATTTGTGTTAAAAATATGAAATATGGTCATTTTTATTTTAATTATTCGTTTTTTGCTCTGCACCTCCGTATTTTTCAACTCATATATTACGATTCCACCTTTTTTCTTCACAGCCCGTTTTCCACAACTCCATTAGATCCAGTCTGACTTTTTCCCCGTAAGTAGCTACATCGATCCACATACCCTGTTCATTTTTTTCATATCCGACCACAAGAAACCAGTGCCAGATGAAATCTTTGTACTTTTCAACATTCAAATGTCTCAACATCAGATATGGTACCGGAAGTCCCTTATCAATCTGTTCGCATATGATCTTCTCTGCAGCTTCCGCAGTACCTGTCCCGTCGAATTTTTCCATATCAATCTGATAATCCGTTCCATATTTTTCATTCACATCTGAAATATATTTTGCCAGACCTTCAATATACCATTCCGGCTTTTTACACCCTGAACTCTTGGACGGATGTATGGTTTCATAATCTGACTGAATTTTTTGTATGCTTCTTTATCCATCTGTTCAAGATCGAACGGATATAATTTTTTCATTCCCTTATATTTTGCCAGATAAATACAGCTGTCACATGCCGTTGCAGCTCCACATCCACCAACATTCATAACAATATTCGTGAACCAGTCCTGATTTCCTCCGAATTCTCCATCAATCATAAAATATTCCAGTTCTTTTTTTCATATCTGCTCACCTGTCCTGTCTATTTGTCTATATAATAATGCAGCCATCTGCTTCTAACACCTGGTATTACTTTTTTCAGACATCTGAAAGAAATTCTAACATACTTTCTCAAGCGTACGCAATGGGCGGGGATTGCAGAAAATCTGCAATCCCCGCCCATTATTTCTCTATATTTTGTTATTCTTATAAGCTTCTTGACATCTCTTCGCATACTTTCATAGCTTCGATGATAGAACTTCTGAAGCCGAGCTCTTCTAATGTACGAACAGCTTCAATTGTTGTTCCTGCCGGTGAACAAACCATATCTTTTAATTCTCCAGGATGTTTTCCTGTATCCCGAACCATCCTTGCACTTCCCAGAACAGCCTGTGCTGCAAACTGATAAGCCTGTTTTCTTGGCATTCCGCCTGAAACTGCTGCATCTGCCATAGCTTCGATCAGCATGAATACATACGCCGGTGAACTTCCACTTACTGCTGTTACTACATCCATCAGACGCTCAGGAACGATCTCTGCACGGCTGAAACTTTCCAGCAGGCTCTTTACATATGCGATCTCATCTTCTGTAAGATGTTCATTCGGGCAAACTGCTGTCATACCTTCTCCAACCATAGCCGGTGTGTTAGGCATTGTACGAACGATCTTTACCTCTTTTCCAAACTGTTCTGCAAGCCATGCAAGTGTCTTACCTGGTGCAATTGTAATGATAATCTGTTTGTCTGTCACAACATCTTTGATATCAGCAATTACGCTCTCATAAAACTGTGGTTTTACAGACAGAATAATTGTCTCTGCTTTCTGTGCAACTTCTTTATTGTCTGCTGTTACATTGATTCCGTATTCTTTCTGAACTCTTTCTCTTCCAGGTGCAAAAAGATCTGCCCCGATAATTTCTTCTGCAGGAATTACATTATTCTTGATAATTCCGCCCATAATTGCTGATGCCATGTTACCTGTACCGATAAATCCTAATTTCATCCTTATTACCTTCCTTTTTAACCTGTTATGTTCTTTTTGCTCCCGGCACGTGACACATAAACAATCTGTTATGTTCGCTCCGTGCTTTTGTATACGTTTTTAAATTTGTATACAAATCATTTCTACTGTGACTATATCACTCATTTCTCAAAAAGTCAACACACAACCTTGAATTTTCTTTGAAAACACGTTATAATTTGTATACAAATGCAGAAAATGTATACTTTTATATAAAAGCTGATATGCACTGCTATAACTTACTACGTTATTGTGAAAGTACTATTTGAAGGGGGCATTTACTATGGCAGAAAAAGTCCGTCTCTTGCCACACAGGCTTATCATACCATCAAAGAAAATATTCTGAATCTTACCTATCCTCCGGGCATGGTCCTTACCGAGGCTATGCTCACCAAAGAACTCGAAATGAGCCGAAGCCCGGTACGCACTGCGATCCAGATGCTTCAGGTCGAAGGACTTATTGTCTCGGACTATTACAAATCTATGACTGTAAAAGAAATTACAGATAAAGATATCAATGAGATTTATCAGTTACGGGAATTATTAGAGGGGCCGCTTTCCGTCAGATTTTTACCTCCGGGCGGTACGAAGAGTATTCTTACCGTATTGAAGAGAAAGTCGTGCGTATGTGCGCCGCTGCAGGCGATCTGTATGAATGGGAGATTGCAGATACTGCCATGCATATGGAAATTATCAGTATTTTTGACAATGACAGAATCAACCGGATCTATGAAAATAATCTTTCCGAACTGATCCGCATTGGCCAGTATTCTATCCGAAACGGGATGAAAATCCCCAGAACAAATGACAATCTGAAAAAATGATTTCTTATATGAGAAAGGGAAACTATGAGAAAGCGTTTGAAATCTTGAAAACGACCATTTCGGAACCGGCCGTAACACCGCATTAAAAATGCATTAATAAAATACGTATATAAAAAACTTGCCAGCTGCGCGATCTGCAACTGGCAAGTTCTTTTGTATATCTCTTATTTTTTAAAATGTTCCAACATGATTGGCATACATTGTTTGGAATATTCTCCCAATGAATATGCTCCTTTGTTCAAACACCAGTCCGAAACCAGCGCTCGTTCACACATCGAGTAATATCTGACCAGTTCATTCACCGGTACTTCATCCGATATCTCTCCTCTTTTTTGTCCTTCATCAATCACACTGCTGATCAGTTTATAATATGTCCGGTTCTGATCCAGAAGTGATCTGTGCCCCTGTGCTACAAGCTGTGTTGAATAAAGCGAAGCCAGAAGATCAATGCTGATCTTTTCTTCCATCATCGAATGTGCTTCGTAGTTTAGATAAAGAAGCTTCTCATAACAGTTCATATCCGGATCCATCTTGGTCTTTAACACTTCGTAATTATCATCCAGAATAATCGACAATGTATTCAACAATTCATCTTTGGTATTAAAATAATAATAGAACGATCCTTTGGATGTTCCTGACAATTCAATAATGTCATCTACCGTTGTTCCATTATATCCTTTTTCATAAAACAACTGCCATGCCGCTGTTACGATTCTTCCTTTTACACTTTTTTTTTTGTTGTCTGTTTCTATTTCCATTTATTTTCTCCTTATCCGCCCTCTTTTTAAAGTACTTTTAGTATAACATATTTATTTTAACAGTGTACACAGAAAATTCTTCTTAATACTTTACTTCAAAACTACTTTCCAGTTCCGGCTCCATCTCTTCGGTATCAATCCAGTCAATCTGGATAAACTGGTTCCGGTTCAATCCCTTCATGAGTTCAAAGATCAGAGTCTCTCTTCCCTGTACTTCCATAACTACCGTCCCATCATATTCATTCTTCACCTATCCGGTCAGATTCATAGATCTTGCCAGATATTTTGCTGTATAACGAAATGCCACGCCTTGTACTCTTCCATGGAATATCATATGTTTTCTTACTTCCGACATCTATTACCACCTCTGAATAATTCAGGGTACTGCGCTACGCAATACCCTGCCTTTTTACATTCCGCTATGCAAGAAAAGCGAATATTTTCAACTTCTTTTGCATAATTTTCTTCACCCAAAATTCTTATGAACAAGCCTGCTGTACTCTTCATAAGCTTCTACTCCCTCAAATGCATCTTTTAACGCATCTTTGATTCCTATATAATACCAGCCTATGATCTTTTTATCCTTCATCCTGAAACGGTTCCATAGTTCTTCTCCATATACCGGATAATCCCTGTCAATATCGCGCATATTCGATAACTTGTCCGCCAATCCTACCATCTGTACTTCTCTCGGTGCATTTCGTATATGTTCGATCGTTGCAGACTTGCGTTCCATCCATGTCTTGGTTTTATCTTCGCTTTCCTGTGCTACAATTCCTGCCACTCGTTCCGAAAATTCCCGTGCAAGGATTTCTCTCGATACACCTTCACAATCTTCAATCGTATCATGTAAAACTGCTGCACTGATAATCTCCTCGTCCTGCGTCATCGTTGAGACAATATCTCCCACTTCGATCGGATGCACAATATATGGCCTCCTGGTTCCTTTCCTGAACTGTCCCGCATGTGCTCTCGTGGCAAATTCAATTGCCTTATTAATCATAATGGTACCTCTCTTTTATCGCATATGGTCTTTGGAGCCGATGATACGGCCTGATTAGTTATGTCTTTAATATATAAATAATATCACCTGATACTTTAAATGACAATAATTTCAGTATATAATAAAAGAAAAGTTGCCTTTGGACCCCGCCGCCTGCTGTCCCTTTCAAGCGCATGGCGGTTTGGATATCCTGGCACTATAAATTGATCAGGGGAGATAAATTATGGAACAAAAAACAATCTTTATTACAGGTGCTTCCAGAGGCATCGGGAAAAGCATCGCACTTTTATTCGCTTCCCGCGGATATCATACATTTTGAATTGCTCTTCTTCTGTAGATGAGCTCAAAAAGCTCCGGGCATATATCACCGAAAAATACCATACTCCATGTACACTTGTACCGGGTAATGTAGGAAATCCTGACCACGTACGGGCAATTTACAATAAAATTTATCAGGAATGTACACATCTTGATGTACTCGTCAACAATGCAGGTATTTCCTATATTAATCTTCTGACTGATATGACAGATGAGGACTGGAACCGGATCATTCAAACTAATCTTTCTTCCGTATTTTACTGTTGCAGACAGGCGATTCCTCCGATGGTTTCCAAACGTTCCGGAAAAATCATCAATATTTCTTCCATGTGGGGACATCCGGTGCTTCCTGTGAAGTTGCATACTCTGCTTCCAAGTCCGGCATCAACGGATTTACCAAAGCGCTCGCCAAAGAACTCGCACCGAGTAACGTTCAGGTTAATGCGATTGCCTGCGGAGTAATCGATACCTCTATGAATGATCAGCTTACCAGCGAAGAAGAGAAAGGCTCTTGAAGAAGAAATTCCGGCCGGCAGATATGGTACTCCGAAAGAAATCGCTCAGATGGTATGGAATATTGTACATGCTCCAGAATATATGACCGGACAGATCATCGGAGTTGACGGCGGATTTCTATAAAATTTTTTGACCAACCGATATTCATACAATACTGTTTCTTAAACATAAGCGAACCGTGCAATAAATATTGCACGGTTCGCTTATGTTTTTCTTTTATATGTTTTTATTCAAAATCAAGTTCCACGGGGCAATGGTCCGACCCCATGATCTCAGTCAGGATTTTTCGCATCTTTTATCCTGTCTTTCAGGCTTTCAGATACACAGAAATAGTCAATACGCCAGCCTGCATTCTTCTTTCTTGCACTGAAGCGGTATGACCACCAAGAATAGATTCCCTCTGCATCCGGATAAAAATAGCGGAACGTATCAATGAACCCCGCATTTAACAGATTCGTAAATTTTCCTCTCTCCTCATCCGTAAATCCCGCATTTTTACGATTGGTTTTCGGATTCTTCAAATCAATCTCTTTATGTGCTACATTAAGATCTCCGCAGAAGATCACCGGTTTCTTTTCTTCTAATTTCTTAAGATATGCAAGAAACGCATCTTCCCATCGCATTCTGTAATCCAGTCGTGCAAGTTCGCTCTGTGAATTTGGTGTATAGACTGTAATAAAATAAAAGTCTTCAAACTCTAACGTAATCACACGGCCTTCTTTATCATGTTCTTCTATTCCCAATCCATAGCTCACGGAAAGAGGCTCTTCTTTTTGTAAAGATTGCCGTTCCGGAATAACCTTTTCTCTCAGCATAATTCCAGTACTGATGATATCCCGGCGTATCTAGTTCCAGCTGCCCAGCCTGCATCTTTGATTCCTGTATACAGAAAATATCTGCATCCGCTTCATTAAAAATATCCATAAATCCTTTTTGTGCACATGCACGGATTCCGTTGACATTCCACGATATAAACTTCATATCTTCCTCCCGACCGTTCTTACTTTTTTGTCCCGGATTCACCCATATAGGCGCAGTTTAATAATATACTTTTCTTAAAACAATCCTCTTGCCGGAGCTAAAAATCCTGCAAGGCTTCTGTCCTCTGCTGCAATTACGACCGGTAGCATGGATGCATCCCTCTTTCCTGCACCAATCTCCAGAAGTGTTCCTGTAAGGATTCTTACCATATGATATAAAAATCCGGTTCCGTAATAGGTGATCCGCACTTTTTCTCCGCTGCTTACTATCTTAATGTTTGTAATCTTACGGATTGGATCTTTGCATTCTTTATCATCCGTAAAACTTGTAAAATTCTTTGGTCCTATCAGATATTTTGTTGCATCACGCATTGCCTCGATGTCCAGTTTTTCCGGATAATGATAGCAATATCTTCTGGAAAAAACATCCGGTTTTTCACGACAGTCAATATAATATTCGTATTTTTTCCCTTTGGCACTCTTGCGTGCATGAAAACCATTCTTGGCAAGTTCTACTTTCACAATACGGATATCTTCCGGAAGATATCTGTTCAGTGAATCTTTGAGTTCCTTGGTATCATATAATTTAGAAAGTTTCACACTTGCAACCTGTCCACGTGCATGAACACCCGCATCTGTTCTTCCCGATCCATCTATATGCACACGATATCCAACCAGTTTACCGATACTCCACTCCAGAATATACTGTATTGTGTTATCTGTTGTGGCCTGTCTCTGCCATCCCTGATATCTGCTTCCATCATAGGAAATGGTTAACTTATATGTTCTCATATTATTTCACCCAATCTATTCTATCGTTCATCTTCTATCATTTTATCTGTTTCTATTATTTCCATATACTGTAAAGATAATTCTATATCTGTTTTCTTTTTGAAAAGGGAGAAGCAAATAATTTTTGCTTCTCCCTTATATTCTATCACTTTATTACTTTATAAGCAATTCATTCTTATTCTAATATCTTCTTCAATTCATCCATAAATGTATTCGCATCTTTGAACTCTCTGTAGACAGATGCAAATCTGACATATGCAACTTCATCCAGTGCCTTCAGTTCATCCATGACTGCTTCTCCGATCGCACTGCTTGGAATTTCTTTTTCCTCCAGGCTGAAAACTTTTGTCTCTATTCTGTCAACAACTTTCTGAATATCTGCTGTTGCAACCGGTCGTTTATAGCAAGCACGCACAACTCCATTCTCTACTTTCCGACGATCATACTGCTCTCTTGTATTGTCCTTTTTGATCACAGTCAGTGGAATTGTCTCTACTTTCTCATATGTCGTAAAACGTTTGCCGCATACATCACATGAACGGCGGCGTCTGATAGAACTCCCGTCTTCTGCCGGTCTGGAATCGATAACTCTTGTATCCGGATTATTGCAATATGGGCACTTCATCTGAATCGTTCCTTTCTGTCCATTATACTGTCTTCATATTCAAATACAGTATATCTTTTCCACAAACATAAGTCAAACAAATTTCTCCTATTTTTCTTCATGGATTTCCACCAGAATCAGGTCCGGACCAATCCTTTTAATGCAGGAAAAAGGAATGATATACTCCGTCCCATCTCCGAAAAAATTACACCATTTTCCTCCCTCCGGTACCACCAGGGCCTCTATGCATCCTTTACATTCATCAATGATCAAATCCTCTATATAACCAAGCTTTTTACAGTCACAGCAGTTGATCACTTTTTTTCTTCCATTCACTTAATCGAACTTTTGCCATCTTCCCTCACCTGTTTTGACAATATTCTGCTCTTTATTCCATTTTATACTCATTTTCTGTAATAAAGAGTCCTGTTTTAAAATATGCAAAGCCCCTTCTCCGGTCAAAAAAACAGCCTGTACATCCACAGTGCTACACTGCGTCTATACAGACCGTTTTCCTTTTTATTCTTCGATCATAATAACAGCCACCGGACACTCTTCTTTGGCCTCTATTGCTGCACTTTCATGTTCCGGTGTCACTTTGGCATAAGCTTCTGCCAGGCCGTCTTCATCAAATCGGAACACCTCCGGACATGTTGCGATACATGCTCCGCAGGAGATACATCCGTCTATAACCTTTGCTTCCATGAAACATCCCTCCTTGTAAAATCTCTACAACAGTATGTCTCATTTTCAGCAAATTATTCCTGTTCTTATCTAATCACTGTACCGGTTTTTCCCTTAAGTGCTTCATCGAATTTGTCAAATGATGTGATCAGCGCACTTCTTCCTTCTCTCTTTTCGAGGAATTCAACTGCTGCTCTGAATTTTGGATACATGTTATATTTTCCAAAATGTCCTTCTTCCATGTATTCTTTTGCCTGAGCGACGCTGATCTCTCCAAGCTCTTCCTCTTCCGGTCTGTCCATGTTGATCTTAACTTTCTCAACACTTGTCAGAATGATCAGTTCATCGGCATCTGTCTCTTCTGCCATCTTTCCTGCAGTCAGATCTTTTTTCGATTACGGCACTTGCTCCTTTCAGGCGATGATCCTGTTCCAGTACCGGAATACCGCCTCCTCCGCAGGCTATAACAACCTGATCTGCATCCAGTAATGCTTTGATCGCATCAATCTCTACGATGTTGACCGGATTCGGTGCAGATACAATACGGCGGAATCCTTTTCCAGGCTCTTCTACTACATAATTACCTTTTTGCGCTCAGCACTTGCCTCTTCTGCATCCATATAACGTCCCAGAACTTTTGTTGGTGTATAGAACGCTTCATCGTACGGATCAACGATCACCTGTGTCAGAACTGTACTGACAGTTCTGTAAATACCACGATTCATCAATTCTTCACGGATTGCATTCTGAAGGTCGTATCCGATATAGCCCTGACTCATAGCAGAACATACGGACATTGGTGCTGCCGTATAATCTTCATGTTCTTTGGCGAATTCATTCATGGCTGTGTGGATCATTCCAACCTGAGGTGCATTACTGTGTGTAATTGCAACCTGATATCCTTTTTCAATCAAATCACCGATAACTTTCGCAGTCTTCTTTACTGCCTCTTTCTGTTCTGGTAATGTCGTACCAAGTGCTCTGTGTCCTAATGCAACTACAACTCTTTTTTTTCATAATCTATACCTCTGCTTTTCTAGTATTTTTCTACGAAATAAATATAAGAGAATTATAGTATTTTTCCATGTAAAATGCAATCTTTTTTTTTACCCTTATATTCCCTATAATTCAGTCATTTATCCTGTATACATTTTATAATCTGTCAAAATCCATATCCAGAAGCTCATCAAAAGATTGAATAGAAGCGTCTGCTTTTTCTACTTCGCCGAATCCGTAAGCTGCATAGATCATCGGTCTTTCTGCTTCCTTACACGAATTCGCATATCCTGTGTATCTCCAACATAAACCGCCTCACTCAGACCATTTCTTTCCATGATAATCCGGATATTCTCTCCTTTTAATCTTCCGGTATAAGCCGGGCAGGTGAAATCCTTAAAATACTCTCCTAATTTTGAATACTGCAAAAATGCTTCAATATATCCGTCCTGACAGTTACTTACAATATACAGTGGATATTTCTCACTTAATTTTTAATTGTCTCCTGTACACCTTCAAATATCACACATGGACCGGCCGCAACCAATCCATTTTCATATTTCAACATTTTCTCCATGAGCTTCATCATCTCATCTTTCGGCATCTCCGGAAAAAGACTTTCACCAATCGCTTCCATTGGCTTTCCAAACTCTTTTTCAGATCTTTTTCTTCAAGTTCTTTGTGTTCTATTCCTTCATCCTTGATCACTTTATTCCATGCAACTGCTACCATTTCGGTTGAATCCCATAAAGTACCATCTACATCAAATATAATTCCCTTCATTTCCTTCCTCCGTTATCTTTTTGTTCATAAACTGTCTTTCCTAAGTATACTATACTTCAAGGCTTTACTACAAGCCCGGTCTTCTTTTCAGTCTTTCAGCAGTATCTTTTCCCGTGATTCTATACCTTCCCATGGATTTATCCATATTTCTACATTCTTTTTCAGTTCTTTATTATAATATTTGATCTTTATTATAATCTTATCGTCTGTATAATCATCATACAGCTTTCCTGTGTTTTTATATTCATATGAATACCCTATCTGTCCGTGATTTTTCAGATCCTTCCATTCCCTGGATGATAATTCTTTTTGAATACTTTCTTCTTGCCGATTTTCATCTCTAGTTTCACATCTTCCACATTCTTCATATACTTTTGCTCCGAAGCACGAACATTCAGATAACCTGACTGATATTCACCATTTCCTGTCTCATCTGCCTCCAGATCTGCCATCGGAAGCCAGTCGATCTGCTCCAGTAAATACTCCGTCGAATCTGTGTCAATGACGACATTCTGTTTTTCACCACTCTTATCGATATTAAGACTGATATTCACCGGATTCTCCAGATAACTTACCGGTATCTCTGCCTCGCCTTCATATCCATTTTCTTTTTTACCATATCTACAGATATGTTTCCGTCACTTTCGTCGGTCTTAACAAGACCTGTCATTTGTGTTTCTGCGCTGTCCTGAACCAGAACACACTTTAATTTCAGATATATCTTTCCGTCCTCGGAACAACGTACACTTCTGCAAAACTCCGATATGATTCCTTTTGGCCTTCCTATCTGTTCACTGTCTTCATCCGTTTCCTGCTGTACGATCTGTGTTGTCTGTGCTTCTGTATTATTTGATTTTTCTTCAATAATAAAATATCTTACATATATACTTCCACCGATACACGCAGCAAGAAAAATCGCAGAAATTGCTATCGAAACTATAGCATATCTCTTCCACCGTTTTATTTCTTTTTGGCAATGTTCTATTCTTTCTTTTTCATCTTTACGTTTTGTATCTTCTTCGCATTCCATCCCCAAAAGCTCTGTTATGGACACTTCAAAAATCTCCGCCAGTAATTTTAATTTTTCTATATCGGAATGGCACAGTCTGTTTCCCATTTGGATACAGACTGTCGTGACACTCCTATTTTTTCCGCAAGCTGTTCCTGCGTCATAGATCGTTTTGTCCTCAACTTATATATCTTTTCACCTAATGTCATTTTCTCACCTTCTTAATAATATCTATACGAAATGAATTCATTTTTTTTCATTATGTCTTATTCTCCTGCATTTGTCCACATATGTAACATTGCAATCTCGCAACCATTGGTTGACAGCTTTCATTTTTCGTAATTTTCAGACTTTTCATCCACTTTTTTATTTCTTCATATTCACCCGCCTCTTGCTGTGCTATACTGAAGACAGTTTATACAATGTCTGAATCTGCAGAACGCATAGCGATATAAAATATGATTCAGCAACATATGACCGGTTTATGAAAGGAGACTACTATTATGAAAGTTATTGTAATCGGACCAAGAGGTAAAATGGGGAAACTGATCACACAGGTCGCTGCCAGTCGTGACGATATGGAACTGGTGGGTGCAATAGCACCAAAGGGACGGGATTATATCGGAAAGGATCTGGGCACTGTTGCCATGACAGGCTTCGAACTCGGAGTTCCTGTAACCGATGACCTTGAAAGTATCATTGATTCCTGTGATGTCATCATTGATTTTTTCCACAAAAGAAATGGCCATGGAAGTTCTGGATCTTGCTATTGCCCATAAGAAAGCACTGGTATGTGGATCGACCGGATTTTCCACTGAAGAAATGAAACGCTTCGAAGAAGCCGGCAAACAGATTCCAATGCTCTATGCGGCTAACACTTCAAAACTTGTGAATATCATGAACAAACTTCTGGAACTTGTTACTGCAACTTTAAAAGACGAGATTGATATCGAGATTCTGGAAATGCATGATCAGTGGAAGAAGGATGCACCAAGCGGAACTTCTAAAGAGATGGGTGAGATCATGGCTCATGCTCTCGGCAAAGAGCTTAGCGATATTGCAGTCTACGGACGTGAAGGCGAATCACCTCGTGAACCTGGAACCATCGGCTATCATTCCCTTCTGTGCCGGCAATATTCCAAGCAGCCATACCGTATACTTCGGAGGCATGGGCGAACGTCTGAAATTACCCATCACTCCTATAACTGGGAATGCTTTGCAAGAGGAGCCTGTGACTGTGCTGCTTATCTTGAAGGGAAAGGCCCTGGGTTCTATTCCATCAAAGATGTGCTTGGAATTTAATCCACTAATGAATGGATCAAACACAGAACTACAAAAAATCCGCCATTGGCAGTTCCTTACGAACGCATGGCGATAAAAATAAAAGGTACATTCCCTTGCATTAAAGTCTGCACAGGAATGTACCTTTTTATTTTATTCCGGCCGGATATCAACCTTTTCACACATTAAACAATCAGACCTTCCAGCTCGTCCTTGGACATCACACCCATATCTCTCTTAACGACTTCTCCGTCTTTGAACACCAGAAATGTCGGGATAGACATTACACGATACTGTCTTGCAAGTTCCGGTTCCTGATCTACGTCAATTTTGCATACTTTGATATCTGTACGTTCTTCTGCAATCTCTTCCACGATCGGTGCCATCGTCTTACATGGTCCGCACCATGTTGCCCAGAAATCTACCATTACAGGTACTTTTGACTCAGTACTTCTTCATTAAAATTATCTTTTGACAAATGTATAACTGCCATATCTATTTCCTCTCTTTCGTAATGACTATTATCATGTAACTACATGCTTATTATAACCGATTCCCCAAAGTTATCCATATAAATTCTATAAAATATTCTGAAAAATTATTCAATAATAATTTTGTATGAAGCCTCAAATTCTCCGCCCGCTTCCAGAGCATTTTCCCAGTCTCTGTCTTTTTAATTCCCCGTCGAATTTTTTCACTGTCACAACGTCCATACCATGGTTCAATGCAAACAAACGGAGCCTGTTTTTTCGGTGGTGACCAGATTCCTGCAAGTGGTGCGTCAAATTCTACTGCCAGATATTCCTTCCTCTGTGGATCCGTCAATGCGACCCTTTGAATCTGATGCCCTTCAATTACCAGCGCATCCCCGTCAAACAAATGCTCATCAATAGAAAGGAAGCCGTCTGTCAGCTTATATTCTTTTTTCTGTGTTGTAACAACTCCGCCTTCTCCGAATACCGTATTCGTCAGTGATTCCGGTGCATTTCCTTCTCCATCCTTAAACTTCAGGAAATATTCTGACTGCTTCTCGCCTTCTCTGACCGGGCAGAAGAATGCCGGATGCGCACCGATCGCAAAATACATATTTTTCTCATTTGTATTTTTTACTTTCCACATTACCCTGACAGCTGTTCCTTCCAGTCTGTATCCAATCTCCAAATGGAAATGAAACGGATAGACTTTATGGGTTTCATCGGTATCCTCCAACGCCAGACCATGCCTCATCTGTGCTCCGGCTTATCAATGTAAAGTCCATATCTCTTGCAAATCCATGCTGATTCATCGGATATTCTTTGCCCTCATGTCTGTAAACTTTATTCTTTACTCCGCCGACAAAAGGAAATAACACAGGCGACGTCCTTCCCCAGTATTTTGCATCTGCATTCCACAAATATTCCTGTCCGTCAGCCTTACTTTTCAACGACCGCAATTCTGCTCCGTGAATATTCACAGTTACTTCTATCTGTTCATTTTCCAATCTGATCTGTTCCATCAATCTCTCATCCTTTCTGTCTGCTCCATTCCTTCTAAACCTTTTCCAGATCCAGTTCTGTTCCATTTAGCACTGCTGACACCAGACCGTCATGTCCGTCATAAACGAGTTTCAGCGAGAAAAACGGAACCTTTTCTGCTATCAGTTTTAAAAATATCTTATCTCCTCTCCAGAGATTCAGATCCTGTATCTTATTAATATCAACCCAGTCCAAAACGCCTTCATCACAGGCAATCTGTTCCCCTTCAAAACCATCTGCGTGAAACAAAGACATATATTCTGTCACTCCGTCTCCCGATACAAATGTTACAAGTCCACAGAACCTGTAAGAAGTAAGCGTATACCCGGTCTCTTCTTTTTACCTCTCTTAGAACACATTCTTCAGGGCTTTCATCTGCCTCAAAGTGCCCTCCGACACCGATCCATTTTCCCTCATTCACATCATTTTTCTTCTTAATTCTGTGAAGCATCAGATATTTATTATCTTTTTTCAATATAACAAAGTGTACTGAGTCCTGTCATTTCATCCTCTCTTTCTGTTATTTTTACATTTAATTTATCTGATTTTACTGCTTTAGTATCCACGGCATTCATGGTATGATATGGATACCAACGTTATAAATATCAGCGTTATACATGCCAGATTTTGTTTCTGGCATTATTATACCTATACTACAGGAGAATTGCAATGAACCGTACAATAGAATACCTGATTACCGAAAAAAAGACGGACTCGGATTGAACAATTCTTACGAAGGAAAGGATATTCCGGTCAGAATCTTGCCGAAATCAAACGTATGCCCAAAAGTATACTGGTAAATGGTGTCCATTATTATATGCGCCAGACACTGACTGCCGGAGACATTCTAAAAGTCATTATCTGTGAAACAAAATGCTCTGAGAAAATCCCCCGGTGGAGATTCCACTGGATATTATCTACGAAGATGAAGACATCATCGTGATCAATAAACCCGCCGGTATGCCGATTCATCCGTCAATGAACAATTATTATAATTCCCTTGCCAATGCACTTGCATGGTACTACCAGAAGCAGGACAAACCTTTTATCTTTCGCTGTTGCAACCGTCTTGACCGCGATACCTCCGGACTCACTGTGGTCTCCAAACACCTTGTCAGCGGAAGCATCCTTTCTACCATGACTAAAAACCGAGAAGTACACCGCGAATATCTTGCAGTAGTAAAGGGCCGTGTCACACCTTCATCCGGAACAATCTGCGCCCCACTTGCCCGAAAAGAGGGAACGATCATTGAACGCATGGTAGATTTTGAACACGGTGAGGAAGCCATCACCCATTATAAACTGATAAGAGAAGCAAACGGACACAGTCTGGTCTCATTAAAACTTGAGACAGGCCGTACCCATCAGATCCGTATTCATATGAAATACCTTGGCTTTCCACTGATCGGTGATTACCTGTATAATCCAGATATGGAACACATGACCAGGCAGGCTTTACATTCCCATCATATGGAATTTGCACATCCGATCACCGGTAAATGGATGTCATTTACGGCACCTCTTCCTGCTGATATGGCAAATGTATTAAAAGACTAAAAAGCAGTATTGTATTCCGATTTTTCATCGTTATACAATACTGCTTTTCATCTATATCCAGTTATTTTTTAGACTCCTCATATGCCTTCAGTTCATCGAGTGCCTGACCTCCAATCAGGTACAACGCTGCAATGTTGAAGATCGTCATCAGACCGATTCCGACATCTCCCAGATCCCATACAAATGTATAAGTCGCAATTCCTCCAATGAACAACATCACAAGTGCCAATACTTTGTATGCAGTCTGCCAGCACCATTTGTCACCAAACAGATATGCCACATTACATCTTGCATAAAAGAGAATTCCCAGAAATGTAGAAAAACTGAACAGGAATAAGGTCACTGCAATGAATATCACTCCGAATTCTCCCAGATGATATCTCATCGCAGTCTGTAACAGATCCATTCCTTCTTTTCCAGCGACTAGTTTTTCCGGTACCAGTAACATGATCATAGCGGTACAGCTACAGATTACGATCGTATCTACAAACACCCAAGTGCCTGTGTTAATCCCGCTTTCACCGGTTTGTCACATTCTGCTGCCGCTGCCGCACATGGCGCAGAGCCTGAACCAGCTTCATTCGAAAATAATCCACGTTTTACTCCGTTCATCAACACTGCTCCAAATCCACCGGCTGCCACCTGGCGGATTTCCGAAAGCTTCCCTGGAAGATTCTTGCAAATACCCCCGGAAGGCTTCCGATATTGGTAATAATAATAAAAATCGTAATGCAGAAATAACACACCGCCATAAACGGAACCATCAGATCCAGTACTTTTACCGTCGCA
>VOFH01002519.1_pt1 | contig 36994 bp, 67 predicted proteins | sample 5384091 | NCBI WGS metagenome assembly VOFH01 (sample SAMN12384727, study PRJNA508395) | human gut metagenome | isolation source: healthy gut G | host: Homo sapiens
CGTAGTCGTAGCCAGCCTGGTTACAGTCGTACAGTTTTAATGCAGGGCTACGTTCCGTCCCTGTATGCATCCCTGGGTATTTATATCCCGCTTATCGTTGTTAACTGTATCATCCTTGGCCGCAGAGGCATATGCCTGCAAGAACGGTCCGGTTGAATCTTTCTTCGATGGTCTTGGTATGGGACTTGGTTCTCTTTCCCTTACCGTCATCGGTATGTGCCGTGAACTCTTCGGTGCAGGTGCGATCTTCGGACACACCATTATTCCGGAAGCTTACCACATTTCCATCATCATCCTTGCACCGGGTGCTCTGTTCACTCTGGCTATGCTTTCCGCGATCCAGAACAAGCTCCGTCTTCCATGCGCGACCAACGGTGACGCACCGAAGTCTGACCTTGTATGCGGTGGTAACTGTGCAAGCTGTGCAGGCTGTGTCAGCATGACAAACCATGCTGCTCTTGCTGAGAAGAAGGCAGAGGAAGCAGCAGCCGCAGCGGCAGCAAAGAAGGCAGCAGCAGAGAAGGCTCGCAGCTAAGAAGGCAGCTGAGGCTGCAAAAAGCGGCAGAGGCAGCTAAGACTGAAGCAGCAGATGCCGGCAAAGAAAATTAAGGAGGAAATGGAGAAATGAAAGAACTTTTATTGATCGCCATCGGTTCTGCCCTGGTGAATAACGTTGTTTTAAGCCAGTTCCTCGGTCTTTGCCCGTTCCTTGGTGTATCCAAGAAAACAGAGACAGCAGCTGGTATGGGCGCTGCAGTCGTATTCGTTATTACGATCGCGTCTGCCTGCACAAGCCTTGTTTATGATTTCGTTCTCGTAAAGCTCCATATCGAGTATTTACAGACGATCGTATTTATCCTTGTAATCGCGGCTCTGGTTCAGTTCGTTGAGATCTTCTTAAAGAAGAACATGGTAAGCCTTTATGAGGCACTTGGCGTATACCTTCCGTTAATTACAACAAACTGTGCGGTTCTCGGTGTTGCGCTGACAAACGTACAGAAGGCCTACAACTTCATTCAGAGTGTCGTAAACGGTATCGGTATTTCCGTTGGATTCCTGATCGCCATCGTCCTGCTTGCAGGTATCCGTGAGAAGATCGAGCACAATGATGTGCCGCACGCTTTTCAGGGATCCCCGATCGTCCTGATCACAGCAAGCTTAATGTCGATCGCTCTCTTCGGATTTTCCGGAATGATTTAAGGAGGAACGAGAGATGAACATGACAGGCATTATCATCGCTGCTGCGGTTGTCGGTATCGTCGGTATCGTCATCGGCGTACTCCTTGGAATCGCCAGCGAGAAGTTTAAAGTAGAAGTAGACGAGAAGGAAATTCTGGTTCGTGCAGAGCTTCCGGGCAACAACTGCGGCGGCTGCGGTTACCCGGGCTGTGACGCTCTCGCAAAAGCAATTGCAGAGGGCAAGGCAAAGGTTGACCAGTGTCCGGTCGGCGGCGCTCCGGTAGGAGAAAAGATCGCTGCGATCATGGGCGTTGAGGCTGGTTCCGCTGAGAAGAAGGTTGCATTTGTAAAATGTAAAGGTACCTGCGATAAGGCAACCGTGAAATACAACTATTATGGTATTGACGACTGTCACAAGATCGCAGACGCAGTTCCGGGCGGCGGCTCCAAGGGCTGTAACTACGGATGTCTTGGTTTTGGAAACTGCGTGAAGGCATGTAAGTTTGATGCGATCCATATTGAAAACGGCATTGCCGTTGTCGACAAGGAGAAGTGTGTTGCCTGTGGTAAGTGTGCGGAGGCTTGTCCGCGTCACCTGATCGAGCTTGTTCCGTACAAGGCAAACCACCTCGTACAGTGCAGCTCCCACGACAAAGGACCGGCTGTCAAGAAGGTCTGCGAGGCAGGCTGTATCGGATGTACACTCTGCACAAAGCAGTGTGAGTTCGATGCGATCCATATGGATAACAACGTTGCTGTGATCGATTACACAAAAGTGTACCGGCTGCGGCAAGTGCGCGGCGAAGTGCCCGGCCCATGTTATTATCTGATTGGATAACAACTTGTAGAAAAAAAAGAAAGACCCGCGGAAGGCAGAAATGCTTTCTGGCGGGTCTTTTTTTTGTGTAATAGGAGATTACAAAGGAATTTCCTATTACACAAAAGGCACTAACGTGAGAATGATACATACTCGCGCGAAGATGCAGATTGTCGCAAGCGACCGCGCGAGGCACGAGAATACGCCAAGGTGCATTCTTTATTATTTTCACTAAAGAGATTTGGATGATTAGAACAGTTGGGAGAAGATTAGTTGAAAAAAAGATCCCAGAGAAGTTCCTGTATAGAACTCCCTGGGATCATATTCTTGTTTGTTCAGATTTAAATAAGATTGACCTGAGTCAAATCAGAATGTATTGCCTACTGGATCGTCGTGCCGCCTTTACCTGCTAAAGCACTCTTTGCACCGTCAAGGGAAGTGATGATCGCGCGTCGTCCTTTTCCTGCGTTGATGAAGTCGATGGAGCTTTCAACCTTCGGCAGCATGGAACCTGTCTTAAAGTGGCCTTCCCCGGCATAGCGGGCTGCGTCAGCCGTTGTCATCTTATCGATGTTGATCGGATGGTCACTGCCGTAGTTCAATACGACATTCGGAACACCTGTGATGAACATCAGGACATCAGCGTCAAGCTCCTTCGCGAGAAGTCCGGCTGCGCGGTCTTTCTCGATCACAGCGCTGGCACCCTTTAAGTGGGAGCCCTGTTCCATAACCGGGATTCCGCCGCCGCCTGCAGCGATCACCGGCTGGTCAGCATCCGCGAGAGCGCGGATCGCGTCGATCTCAACGATTGCGACCGGCTTCGGAGCCGCAACGATACGGCGGTAGCCGTCGCCTTCCTTCACAACGAAGTTACCCTTTGCCTCTTCCTCTTTTGCCTCCTCGGCGTTCATCACACGTCCAACCACCTTCATCGGAGTGTAGGAGGACTCATCGTACGGGTCAACTGTAACCTGTGTTAAGATCGTAGATACAGCTTTGTAAATGCCGCGTTTGATAAGCTCGGAGCGGAGAGCGTTCTGGAGATCGTAGCCGATATATCCCTGGCGCATTGCGGAGCAGACGGACATCGGGCCGGAGTGTAACCTTCATGATTTTTCGCAAATTCATTTAACGCGGTGTGGATCATGCCGAGCTGCGGAGTGTTTCCGTGGGTGATCACAGCCTGCCAGCCGTCCTGAATAAAATCAGCGATGGCTTTCGCTGTTTTGTAACGGCTGTCTTCTGCTCCGGAAGGTTCGTTCCGAGAGCGTCATGTCCAAGTGCTAAAACAAGTCTTTTCTTTGCCATATCGAATCCCTCATTTCTATTTCATACCGATATCGTTGGGGCAGATCTGCTTAAGTGGGAGCCGCGGATAAGTTTTCTCCGCGGATCGGTAGAAAGCGGCCTGCTTTTTATGTATTTTCAGATATTTTACCATATTTTAAGTGATTATGGAAGAAAAAACTCAAAGTTTTGTGATGGGACTTGTGGGTCAACGAGGAGGCATACCAGAAGGTTTTGGAAACTCTGAGAAAGTTTTGTATGGTCAGGAGACCATTGATATGCTGGTTACCAACTTTGTCTATGAAAAGGAAGGGCAAAGCGGAAAAAGGTGATGAATTACCATACTGCTTTTCCAAGGGATAAAGTGTTTACCTGGAAGGATGTTAAGTTCTTTATGACAGGACAGTATATCCTGATGCATTCTGTTATTTACAGAACAGAATTGCTGCGTCAGTATGGATTGGAACTGCCGAAGCATACATTCTATGTGGATAATATTTTCGTGTACCAGCCACTTCCTCATGTAAAGAATATGTATTACCTGGATGTGAATTTCTACCGCTATTTTATTGGAAGATCGGACCAGTCTGTAAATGAGCAGGTAATGATCGGAAGGATCGACCAGCAGCTGCGGGTTGACAAAGCTGATGTGGGATATTATGATGTAACAAAATCCCTAACAGAAAGCTGAAGCATTAAAGACCGATGGTCATTCCGATGAAAAGGGCGCGGAGCACATTCGGTAGGATCAGCGGCTTTCTCGTATCGGTATAGTTCCAGGCGTTCTTCATAAAGATCACGAGGACCGCGGTGAGTGGAAGCAGTACCATTAACATCGAAGCGGATCTGTTCCTCTTTGAGGTAAAAGATGATTCTGGTTCCGAGCATGGAGCAGAGGAACGAGGTCACTGCGCTGATCAGCGTGATCTTAAGGTCGAGACAGCCGTTTTAAAGTATTTCCATGCCGCAACGGTGCTTCCGAAGGCGCACTGGAACTTGTTGCAGCCGTAAACATAGTAGATCGGCATTCCGCACATCATATAAGCCGGAAGCGCGATCAGGCCGCCTCCTCCGGCGATAGAGTCGATAAATCCCGCAATGAAGAGGAGCGGGCAGAGCCAGATCAGATTATGGATGTATTCCATGGATATCCCCCTTGTATTTTTGGCGGCGGGCAGAAAAATGCCGCAATACCGCTTTTTCTGATAAAATTCAGGCAGAGACCTGTCCTTCCATACTAAATAAGAACCCCCAAAAGTCAACTGGTTTTCTGCAGAATCGACCATGCATATGAACCATGCATGACTGCAGGATCGAGCTGTGCATGACACCTTGACAGAACCGGGATTCTATGGTAAATTTATTGAGTTAAAATGCGTCGAAGAGGAACAGTAAGAGAGAAGACGGGGTACAGAGAACTGCCGGGCGGTGCGAGGCAGAGTCCAGAAGCTTTCCGAACTCGCCTCGGAGCAGCATGCTGAAAGAGCGGGCAGGGCAGCGGGAAAAACGAAACGCTGTCTGCGGATATCCTCAGATAGGCATTGCCGGTTTCCGCCGTTATCGGAAAATGAGTGCATACGGGTGAAAGCCCTGTATGAAATAGAGTGGTACCGCGTGAGAATCTAAGTCCCCCACGTCTCTATAAAATTATGATAGAGATAGAGGACTTTTTGTTGTCCGGCATATCCATCAACGGAAATGGTCTTCATGTTGGACATTGGAGAAAAGGCTATGTTATCTCTGATGTATGGAGCAGATATCAGCTGTTAAAGGGCAAATACGTGATCCATCCGATGGGCTGGGATGCATTTGGTCTGCCGGCAGAGAACTACGCGATCAAGATGGGCGTTCACCCGGCAATCTCCACAGCAGTCAAATATTCAAAAATATTAAACGCCAGATCAACGAGATCGCAGCCCTCTATGACTGGGATATGGAAGTAAATACGACAGATCCGTCCTTCTACAAATGGACCCAGTGGATCTTCGTCCAGATGTTCAAAAAAGGTCTGGCATACGAGAAAGAATTCCCGATCAACTGGTGTCCGTCCTGTAAGACAGGCCTTGCAAACGAGGAAGTTGTCAACGGCTGCTGCGAGCGCTGTGGTTCCCCGGTTACCAAGAAGAACCTGCGTCAGTGGATGTTAGAAGATTACCGCTTACGCTGAGCGTCTCTTAAACGATCTGGATAAACTGGACTGGCCTGAAAAGGTTAAGAAGATGCAGACTGACTGGATCGGCAAATCTTATGGTGCAGAGGTTGAGTTCGCATCGAAGGCACGAGATGAAAAGATCACTGTTTACACCACACGCCCTGATACCCTGCATGGTGCAACCTTCATGGTACTGGCTCCAGAGCACTAGCTGGCTAAGAGCCTTGCTACCGATGAGACCAGAGAAGATGTAGAGAAGTACATCTTCGATTCCTCCATGCGTTCTAACGTAGACCGTCTGCAGGAAAGGAAAAGACCGGCGTATTTACCGGAACTTATGCAATCAACCCGTTAAACGGCAAAGAGGTTCCGATCTGGCTCTCCGACTATGTACTGGCTGACTACGGTACAGGTGCCATTATGTGTGTACCGGCCCACGACGACAGAGACTTCGAATTCGCAAAGAAATTCGGTCTCCCGATTATCCAGGTTATCGCATCAGGATGGCAAGGAGATCGAGAACATGACAGAGGCTTACACCGACGCTAAGGGTACCATGATCAACTCCGGCGAGTGGAACGGCATGGAGTCCTCCGTATTAAAAAAGAAGCTCCGCACATCATCGAGAAGATGGGTATCGGTAAAAAGAGAGTCAATTTTAAGCTCCGCGACTGGGTCTTCTCCCGCCAGCGTTACTGGGGCGAGCCGATCCCCATCGTACACTGCCCGAAGTGCGGCAACGTACCGGTACCGGAGGATCAGCTTCCGTTAAGACTGCCTGAGGTAGAAAGCTATCAGCCGACTGGTACCGGCGAATCCCCGCTGGCAGCTATCGATGAGTGGGTCAATACCACCTGCCCGGTGCTGCGGAGCACCGGCCAAGCGGGAGACAAACACCATGCCTCAGTGGGCCGGCTCTTCCTGGTACTTCCTGCGCTATGTGGACAACCACAACGCGAGGCTCTCGTTTCCAGAGAGAAAGCAGACAAGTACCTTCCAGTAGATATGTACATCGGCGGCGTGGAGCATGCCGTGCTTCATTTACTGTATTCCCGATTCTATACGAAATTCCTGTGTGACATCGGTGTCATCGATTTTGACGAACCGTTTACGAAGCTGTTTAACCAGGGTATGATCAATGGTAAGAACGGAATCAAGATGAGTAAGTCAAAAGGAAATGTCGTTTCCCGGATGATCTGGTAAGAGATTACGGCTGCGACTCCTTAAGAATGTACGAGCTCTTCGTTGGACCGCCGGAGCTCGACGCCGAGTGGGATGACAGAGGAATCGAGGGCGTATCCAGATTCTTAAACCGTTTCTACAACCAGCTCTGGAGAGAGCTTGGAGGCACAGACAGCGTATTCCACGCAACCTGGCCGGAGTGCGATGAGGAAGCGATGAAGGACGATGAGATCGAGGTTGCCGTACAGGTAAACGGTAAGGTAAAAGCGGTCATCATGGTTCCGGCTGACATCGCAAAAGAGGATGCGATCGCTGCAGGTAAAGCTGCGGTAGAAGGAAAGATCACCGGAAACATCGTGAAGGAGATCTATGTTCCGAAGAAGATCGTAAATCTTGTTGTAAAATAAAAAGTAATGATTCAGCAGGTCTGCGCATCTGCTGCGTTGATTGCAGTAAAGCATAAGCTTGAATGCAGTGAACAGTTACGATAAATAAGAGCAGCAGTTCAGACATGTGATAGAGACTGGGACCTGCTGTAGCAAATTGAGGCATTGAAAGTCGCTTCTTAAGCAGAAACGGCTTTCAGTGCCTTTTTTGCTTCTACGAGTCAATAAAGACATATGTTCCTTGCACGTGTACATAATGTCGAAAAATAGGAAGTAAAATATACAAAATCACCAAAACAATCGTGAAATAACGAATTTAATTGACAATAAGTAACAAATGGTGATATTCTTATTTCATAAATTTTGAGAAGGACAGTGTAAATGAGATACCTGTCTGAAAATAAGAGGGAGGATATGCGAATGAAAAAACGAACAGCAGCGAGGTCGATGGCGGCACTTATGGGAGCAGCAATGGTGCTCACAGCCTGTGGAGGTGGAAACACTACAGCTCCTACGACAGGTGCTTCTTCCGGAGGAGAGACTCAGACAGCTTCTGAGAGTGCAGAAAGCGGGAAGATCACAAAAAACAGATATCGTTGTCGGTCAGGCGTCGGATATTGTTACGCTTGATCCTGCGGGACAACAGGATACGACTTCGGGTGTGCTGATGAAACATGCGTACAGTACGCTTTTGGACGTTGATAATGAAGGAAAGGTGGTTCCGGATCTGGCAGAAAGCTATGAGATGAAGAGCGACACGGAGTATGTGTTTAAACTCCGCGAGGATGCCTGCTTCTGGGACGGCACTCCAGTGACAGCTCAGGATGTTAAATTTTCTCTGGATCGCGCGAAGGGAATGCCGAAGACAAAGTCGAATACCTCAAAGATCGAGGAGGTTACCGTAAATGGGGATCATGAGGTAACGATTAAACTGACAGAGCCGTATGCAGCATTTAAAACAATCGTAACACAGCACAACCTGAGTATCCTTTCAGAGAAAGCCGTGACGGAAGCGGGAGATTCATATGGTGATGTGGATAATCTTCTCGGATCAGGGCCATTTAAAGTAACAGAGTGGGTGCCGAACGATCATTATACTCTTGTAAGAAACGATAATTATTGGGGGAGATGCCGATCGCAACCTCTATTACCTGTCGTGTGATCCCGGAGGGAAGTGCCCGCACGATCGCTCTTGAAGCAGGAGAGATTGATGTTGTCTGGAGCGTAGATCCGACAGACTGCGCAAATGTAGAGTCAAATCCTGACGTAAAACTTCTTTCGCAGCCGTCAACAGGTATTGACTACGTGGGAATGAACACCCAGAAAGAAAAGTTTTCTGATAAAAGAGTCCGTCAGGCTATCAACTACGCCCTTGACAAGCAGGCCTTCGTTGACACGATCATTGAAGGTCGCGGTCTTGTAGCAAACAGCTATATCAATGCAGCAATCCCGGGATGGACCGATGAAGTGGAAGCTTATCCGTATGATCCGGAAAAGCGAAAGAATTGTTAGCGGAAGCCGGATATCCGGATGGATTTGAATGCTCGATTTTTGTAAATGGCGATCTCCGTACCCGTTCTGCACAGATTCTTCAGGCTCAGCTTGCGGATGTAGGAATCAAGGTTGACATTTCCACATATGAGTGGGGTGCCCTTCTTGATACTTTAAATGCAGGCGAACACGAAATGTTTCTTCTTGGCTGGTCCAACACGAGCTTTGATCCGGACGGAAGTACCTATCAAATCATGGTGCAACCGGAAACCGCGCATTCTTCTCAAATGACAAGGTTGATGAGCTGATCCTTTCTGCACAGCGGGAGAGCGAAGAGTCAAAACGTATGGAACTTTACAAAGAACTCCAGTTTGTACTTCATGAAGAATCTCCGTGGTGTCCGTTATACTACAAAGAGAATAACGTTGGTGTGCGCGCAGACTTAAAGGGATTTACTCTTCATGCAGGCGCACAGCATTATCTTGGTAACTGCCATTACGAAGAATAGATACAGCGAAATCAGGAGCATTCAAATCGTTTAATAAATTTCTGATAATATAAATATTCAGAGAAATTTGGGGCGGGTCTTTTTGATCCCGCCCTTTTGAGAAAATAGAGGGAAAATGATCCATCTGGAGATCTGAGAACCGGAAAGTGTTAGCGTTTACTATACATAGCAGAAATCCAGCTTTGTTAATTTTGAACAAATTGTAAACAGATTATGGCTATAGAATTGCTGAAACCAAATAAAATAAACAAATTAAACAAAAAATGCGCAGAAAGGAAAACTTTATTGACAAAATATTAGAAAATGATATCCTTTAATCATGAAATTCAGAAAAGAGTGTATATATGGGTATAGTAAATATTTACATTCACGGATTACCAATAACACTCTGACGAAACAGAAATAACTTGAAGGAGGGCATGTGAATGAAAAAAGAACAGCAGCGAGATTGATGGCAGCCGTTGTCGGAGCAGCAATGGTGCTGACAGCGTGCGGAGGCGGAAACAATGCGGCGGCAACGACCGCGGCGGCAGGCGGCAGTGAGACTCAGGCGACAGCGGAAAGCTCCGGAGGCGGAAATATCACAAAGACAGATATCGTCTTTGCCCAGGCCTCTGACGTCGGGACCCTGGATCCGGCAGGACAGCAGGATACCACATCATCTGTACTTATGAAACATGTGTACAGTACCTTGATGGATATCGATGATGATGGCAACCTTGTTCCGGATCTGGCAGAGAGCTACGAGATGAAGAGTGATACGGAATATACCTTCACCCTGAGACAGGACGCATGCTTCTCCGATGGCACGCCGGTTACAGCGAAGGATGTAAAGTTTACATTTGACTGCGCGAAGGATATGCCGAAGACGAAATCCAATACCTCCAAGATCGAGGAGGTTATCGCGGACGACGATCACCATGTTACCTTTAAGCTGACACAGCCGTATGCAGCTTTTAAGACGATCATTACAAACAGCAACTTAAGCATCGTCTCCGAGGCGGCGGTCACAGCGGCGGGAGAGTCCTACGGTGATGTTGACAATGTTCTCGGATCCGGTGAGTTCACGGTTACCGAGTGGGTCCTGAACGACCACTACACCCTGGCAAGAAACGAAAAATACTGGGGTGAGATGCCGATCGCTACAACGATCACCTGCCGCGTGATCCCCGAGGGCAGCGCCCGCGCCATTGCCCTTGAGGCAGGCGAGGTCGATCTTGTATGGAACGTTGACGCGACAGACTGTGCGAACATCGAGGCAAATCCGGATGTGACGCTGTTGAGCCAGACGTCTTCTTCCATCGAGTATCTGGGCATGAATATGACAAAAGAGAAATTCAAGGATGAGAGTCAGACAGGCGATCAATTACGCGCTGGATAAACAGACATTTGTTGATACGATCATTGAGGGTCGTGGAACTGTAGCAAACAGCTACATCAACTCGATGATCCCTGGCTGGACCGACGAGGTAGAGGCTTATCCCTACGATCCGGCAAAGGCGAAGGAGCTTTGCGGAAGCCGGCTATCCGAACGGATTCGAATGCAAGATCTATGTAAACGGCGACGTTCGTACCCGTTCCGCCCAGATCATTCAGGCCCAGCTTGCAGAGGTTGGAATCACGGTTGATATCTCTACCTATGAGTGGGGCGCTCTTCTCGATTCCTTAAATGCAGGTGAGCATGAGATGTTCCTCCTCGGATGGTCGAATTCAAGCTTCGACGCGGATGGAAGTACTTACCAGTTATTCTATTCCGAAACCATGGAGCAACCGGTAACCGTGCATTCTTAACTGATGATAAAGTCGATGAGCTGATCATCAACGCGCAGAAAGAGAGTGACGACACCAAGCGTATGGAGTTATACAAAGAGCTTCAGGTTTATCTCCATGAGATCTCCCCGTGGTGTCCGTTATACTACAAAAATGACAATGTCGGTGTCCGCGCAGACTTAAAGGGATTCAAGCTTCACAAGGGCGCAACGCACTACCTTGGCAACTGCCACTATGAAGATTGATAATATTTAAAATGTGAAAGACGGGGGCAGACATGAAGGTGTCTGCCCCTTTTCAACGACACGCACCCGTGCGAAGATGCAGATCGCCGCAAACGGCCACATAACGGGATGCCCGGAGGTGTAAGAACCCATTCTTTGAAAATTACACAAAAAATACTGGAAATGCATGGAATGTTCGGTTATAATGTCACTATCATGTATAGTAAGATGTATAGTGAATTATAACTATTCAGAGAATTCGCTGATAAAATAGGGATAGGGCTGAATAGTAAAACAGGAGGAGATGAGCATGGGAATTCTCGAAGAAGTAAACGCAAGCTATGAAAAACTCAGCCTGGTTCAGAAAAGGATCGCGGATTTTATCTTCAAATATCCGGATCAGGTCTGCTTTTTACCCCTGAAAGAGCTTTCGGAGACACTGGGGGGTGACGGAGGTGACCATATTAAGGTTCACAAAGAAGATCGGGGCCCAGAGCTTCGTGGAGATGAAGAACCGTCTTCGGGAGCATTTGCAGACGAGACTGGTCCATGGGGGACGGTTTGAACAGGATCGCGGACCATGTGGGCGGGATCCGGTTCGGTGATCACGACAAGGAGGAGATGTTCCAGGAGTTCGTCGCGAACGAGAAAAATGTGATCGCGAAGACCTTTGAACAGGTCTCCTTAAAGGATATCCTCTCCGCAGTGGCCATCATCAGGCAGTCCCGGAAGATCTATGTGGTGGGGAGCGAGCTTGTGACAGGGCTCTGTGCCTATACAACGAGAAGACTCCTGACGTTGGGGCTGGAGGCGCTCGATCTCTCGAATCTGAGCCGGGCTCTCTACAATAATTACCTGGCCCACGCTACGCCTGAGGACTGCGCGATCATCTTTTCAGCACCCGGATACGCGAAACATATCGTGAATACCGCAAGATATCTCGACAAGAAGAAGATCCCGCAGATCGCCATCACGGATCAGAGAACTTCACCGATCGCGTCCTATGGAACGACCATTTTTACCTGCAATAACCACGACCTGTTCTTTTATAATTCCGTGATGGGATATATGTCTGTGGCGAATGCCCTGATATATTTGCCGCCATGGATAACCCGGAGGAGACGAATAAACGCCGTGGGCGCCTCTCGGAAGTGCGAAGTGCGATCGGCAGCATTGATTTCGTTAAAGACAGTTTATAGGCAGCGGATCCTCGAAGGGCAACCTATCAGTATAATAGGAGTATAGTAAATACAATACAAAAAAGATAACTATAATTTGTTAAAATTGCCAAAACAACCCTGTATAAATTGAAAATTATTGACAAATTTGTTAAAACTGTTATTCTTAGTTCATAAGAACGAACTAAGTACTGCATGACGTGTATAGTGAACACTGACATATGCTATCGTTATGAAGTGCGACCGCTATGGAGAGCGGAAGAAAATAACAGGAGGAATTTGTGAATGAAAAGAAGGGTATTGCAAGAACAACAGCAATGGCAATGGCAGCAGCTATGATCCTTACAGCCTGCGGAGGTGGAAACACTGATCAGTCTGCAAACGCACCGACAGGCGGCAGCGCACAGACAGCTACCGATAACGGCGGAAGCGGCGAGATCACAAAACAGATATCGTTGTGGCTATGGGCGCAGACGTTGTCACACTGGATCCGGCAGGACAGCAGAATACCACATCCGGAGTGCTGATCCATCACGTATACAGCACACTGATGGCTATCGACGATGACGGTAACCTTGTTCCTGATCTGGCTGAGAGCTATGAGATGAAAGAGTGATACAGAGTATACCTTCAAGCTCCGTGAGGATGCATGCTTCTCAGACGGAACACCGGTAACAGCGAAGGATGTAAAAGTTTACGTATGACCGTGCGAAGGATATGCCGAAGACAAGTCAATACCTCAAAGATCGCAGAGGTTATCGCGGACGATGATCACCACGTAACCTTCAAGCTTACACAGCCATACGCAGCGTTCAAGACAATCGTTACCCAGACAAACTTAAGTATCGTTTCTGAGGCAGCTGTTACAGCAGCAGGCGATGCTTACGGCGATGTGAAGAATGTACTCGGATCCGGTGAGTTCACGGTTACGGGTGGGTTCGAACGATCACTACACCCTCACAAAAACGAAAAATACTGGGGTACAGAACCGATCGCAACTTCCATTACTGTCCGCGTAATCCCGGAGGAAGTGCAAGAACGATCGCTCTTGAGGCAGGAGAAGTCGATCTTGTATGGAACGTTGACCCGACAGACTGTGCGAATGTGGAAGCAAACTCCGACGTAGCGCTTCTTTCCCAGCCGTCCTCTTCCATCGAGTATCTGGGCATGAATACAACGAAAGAGAAGTTCTCCGATGAGAGAGTCCGTCAGGCAGTCAACTACGCACTGGATAAGCAGACCTTCGTTGATACGATCGTTGAGGGCCGCGGAACAGTAGCAAACAGCTACATCAACTCCACAATTCCTGGTTGGTCTGAAGAAGAAGAAGCTTACCCGTATGATCCGGCAAAGGCAAAAGAGCTCCTTGCGGAAGCAGGTTATCCGAATGGATTTGAGTGCAGTCTCTATGTAAATGGTGACGTCCGTACCCGTTCCGCACAGATCGTTCAGGCACAGCTCGCTGAAGTGGGAATCACCGTTGATATTTCTACATATGAGTGGGGCGCATTCCTTGATTCCTTAAACGCAGGTGATCACGAGATGTTCATCCTCGGCTGGTCCAACACAAGCTTCGACGCAGATGGAAGTACCTACCAGTTATTCTACTCCGAGAACCATGGTGCGACCGGTAACCGTGCATTCTTAACAGATGAGAAGGTCGATGAGCTCATCATCGCTGCTCAGAAGGAAAGCGACGATACCAAGCGTATGGGACTCTACAAGGAGCTTCAGGATCGTCTCCACGAGATCTCCCGTGGTGCCCGTTATACTACAAATACGATAACGTCGGTGTCCGCGCAGACTTAAAGGGCTTCAAGCTTCACAAAGGCGCACAGCATTACCTTGGCAACTGCCATTACGAAAAATAATATCTGATCCCCAAAAGGACAGAGTCCATGCAAAGACAGGGTACGGATCACGAAAGGGATCCGTACCTATTTCCAGAATCCGGTGAAAGCCCGGAAAACATTCCAGAAACCCTGAGACAAGGATCCGGAACTTCGGCCCCGACAGACGGGTTTCGGAAACACAAAAAACAGCCGCGGGATGCGGTAGATTGGACCGTTATCGGCCTTCAGTTTGGTTCTCTTTTTAGGCGGCGCAACGCTGACAGAGACGGTATTCGCATGGCCGGGAGTTGGCCGTCTGGTGGTAACTCCATTAAGAGTAAGGACGCCCCCATGGTTCTTGGATGTATCGTCATGCTGACGATCACGTTCAGCGTTATCAACCTGATCGTGGACCTGCTCTATGCGTATATCGATCCGAGGATCAAAGCACAGTATAAGAAGAAATAAGGAGGCAGCGTATGGCAACGACGAACAACAGCGCCGCACAGGCTGGCACGGCCACCAAGAAGCGTGGTCAGTTTAAAGAGACGTGGCGGCGTTTAAAAAAGAACAGAATGGCCATGATCGGACTTACAGTAGTGGTCTTCCTGGTCCTGATCTCGATTTTTGCAGACGTGCTGTTTGACTATGATACAGTTGTTATCAAGCAGAATACCCAGATCCGTCTCCAGGGCCCCAGCGCAGAGCACTGGCTGGGAACCGACGAATTCGGACGTGATATCCTGGCCCGTCTGGTACACGGCTCCAGAGTATCCTTAAGCGTAGGCGTTGTGGCAGTGTCCATTTCCCTGGTCCTGGGTGGAAGCCTTGGAGCAGCGGCCGGTTTCTACGGCGGCACCATCGACAACGTGATCATGCGTTTTATGGATATCCTGCTGGCAGTACCCAGCCTTCTGCTTTCCATTACCATTGTATCCGCTCTGGGACCCAGTATCATCAACCTGATGCTGGCCATCGCAATATCGTCCCTTCCCGGCTACGCGCGGATCGTCCGTGCCTCCGTCCTTACCGTAAAGGACCAGGAGTTCGTGGAGGCGGCAAAATGTATCGGGGCCAATAACTTTGAGATCATCCTCTCACATATTATCCCCAACTGTATGGCACCCATCATCGTACAGGTATCCTTAAAGGTAGCGTCCGCGATCCTTTCCACTTCCGGATTAAGCTTCCTGGGACTGGGCGTAAAGGCGCCCACGCCGGAGTGGGGCGCAATGCTTTCCGGCGGCCGCGCATATCTGAGAAATGCGCCGCATCTGACGATTTTCCCGGGTATCGCGATCATCATCACGATCCTGTCCCTGAACCTTTTAGGCGACGGACTGCGTGATGCACTGGATCCGAAGTTAAAGAAATAAGGGAGGACAGGAACAGTGGCAGAAAATAAAAAAGACCGGGGAATGATTCTTGATATTAAGGATCTTGTGATCCATTATGAGACCGATGACGGAACCGTTGAGGCCGTAAACGGTCTGGATATCCAGCTGGAATACGGCAAGACCCTGGGCCTGGTAGGAGAGACGGGAGCCGGAAAGACCACCACGGCCCTTTCCATCCTGCGCCTGGTTCCGGACCCGCCGGGAGTCATCAAAACGGCTCCATCACTCTGGATGGAAAGGATATTTTAAATCTTCCCCAGAAGGATGGAGGTCCATCCGCGGAAAACCTGGTATCTATGATCTTCCAGGATCCCATGACCTCCTTAGACCCGGTGATTACGGTAGCGAGCAGATCGCCGAGGTAATCGGGCTCCATGAAAATATCAGTGAAAAAGAGGCCACAAGGCTGGCAGATGTTAGAGGTGGTAGGAATCCCCAAAGAGCGTTATGGCGAGTACCCGCACCAGTTCTCCGGCGGAATGAAGCAGCGTGTGGTCATCGCCATGGCGCTTGCGTGCAACCCGGAGCTTCTGATCGCGGACGAGCCGACGACGGCCCTGGACGTGACGATCCAGGCGCAGGTGCTGGAGATGATGAAGGGGCTGCGTGAGAAGTTCAACACCTCGATGTTAATGATCACCCACGACCTGGGGATCGTGGCCGAGATCTGTGACGAGGTATCGGTAGTATATGCCGGTCAGATCGTTGAGCACGGAACCCTGGAGGATATTTGAACGCACCTCCATCCGTATACAGAGGGACTGTTCGGCTCCCTTCCCAACATCGAAGAAGACGTCACCGTCTAAAGCCGATCCCGGGCCCGATGCCGGATCCCACAGATCTTCCCAAGGGATGCTGTTTTGCCCCGAGATGCTGCAAATATGCACATGGAGGCATGCAAGACAAAAGCCCGTCCGAGATGAAATGGGTCAGCGATACCCACTATGTACGCTGCCTCCAGACTACGACGAGCCTGGATTTAAGATTGAAAGGAGTGTGCAGTGATGTCCGACACGATCCTGGAAGTAAAACACTTAAAGAAATATTTTAATACTCCCAAGGGAACCCTTCATGCGGTTGACGACGTCAGCTTCACACTGGAACGCGGAAAGACCCTGGGAATCGTAGGCGAGTCCGGCTGCGGAAAGTCCACCACAGGCCGTGCGATCCTGCGTCTGATCGAGCCGACGGCCGGCGAGGTGATCTTCAACGGCGAGGATATAACAAAGAGAAAACAAAGAGCCTATGCGCCTTTTAAGACGGGAGATGCAGCTCATCTTCCAGGACCCCTATGCGTCCCTGGATCCCCGTAAAACCGTCAGCGAGATCATCGGCGAGCCCGTTAAAGATCCAGAAGATGATCCCGGATGCCAAAAACGAGGGCAGATGGCGCGTTCATGAGCTGATGGAGGTCGTTGGACTGGCAGACCGTCTGATCAACACATACCCCCACGAGCTGGACGGAGGCCGCCGTCAGCGTATCGGCATCGCCCGCGCCCTGGCCATGGAGCCCAAGCTGATCATCTGTGACGAGCCTGTGTCTGCCCTGGACGTATCCATCCAGGCCCAGATCCTGAATCTGATGCAGGATCTTCGAGGAGCAGATGGGACTGACCTATATCTTTATTACCCATGACCTTTCGGTCGTAAACCATTTTGCCAATGATATCGCTGTTATGTACCTGGGGCAGCTGATCGAGAAGGCTCCGTCTGTGACCTTATTCGATAATCCGGTCCATCCATATACCAAGGCCCTGTTGTCTGCGATCCCGGTGCCCAGTCTCAGGAAGAAGAGACAGAGAGTTATGTTAAAGGGTGAGATCTCCTCCCCCATCAACCCGAAGCCGGGCTGCCGGTTTGCTGTCCGCTGTCCGTATGCCACAGACCGCTGCCGGACCGAGGAGCCCAAGCTGGTGGAGATCGAGAAAGATCACTTTGTTGCATGCCATCTGACGGAAAAATAGTGAAAGGAAGCCCTCGGCATGGTATAATGCAGAGGGCTTGTTTCCTGTCCACACAGGCAGAAACGGCCAGATGGCTGTTTTTATGCCAGGCTGCTTTATTGCGTTGAACCGGAAACAGTAAAATCATTTAAAGAAGGAGACCAGAACATGAAAAAGATCGGAATCAATGACTTTACGTTCTACAATTACCCCACAGGGATCACCGCTTCTCCCGACGGAAAGCATGCTGCCATTGCGGTAGTAAATGCCAACGAAAAGGATAATACATACGATTCCTGCCTCTGGATCCATGACACAGAGAGCAAAAAAACGAGAAAGCTCACCAGTGGGAAAAAGGAACGCACTTTTATCTGGCTGGATAATGAAACGCTTCTTTTCACCTCTGACAGAGAGAAGGAGTATGCGAAAAAGGTAAAGGACGGAGAGGACTGGACCTGCTTTTATAAGATCAGCATTTACGGCGGAGAGGCCCAGTTTGCCTTTGCGGTTCCGTATAAGGTGACAAAAATGCAGCTGGCCGGGACGAAGCTGGTCCTGGGAGTAAAGTATGACTACAACAAACCGGATTTTGCCCATATGGAAGAGGAAGAGAAGGAAGAGGCCCGAAGGCATGGAAGGACGAAAAGGATTATGAGGTCTTTGATGAGCTTCCGTTCTGGGCCAACGGACAGGGGATCGTAAATAAGAAGAGGACCCGTCTGGCTGTGTATGATATGGAGACCGGCGATGCGAAGATCGTAAGCCCGGAGTATGACAATGTGGAGGGCTTCTGGACCGAGGAAGGAAACAAGGTCCTTTTCATTTCCAGCCATTATACAGATAAGAAGGATGTATACGAGGGCCTTAAGATGTATACCATCTCCGAGGACAAGGTGGAGACTCTGGTGGAGCAGGGAGATATGAGCATCGACTATGCCTGCATCTTAAACGGCAAGGTGACCTTCTTCGCTTCTTATATGAAGGAGTACGGCTTCAATGAAAACGACAAGCTGTATACAGTGGAGAACGGCAAGGTGGAGCTGCTTTCCGATTACGATGACAGTATCCACAACAGCATCTGCTGCGACTGCAAATTTGCCGACGGCCCGGCCATTGTACACGATGACAAATACATTTATTTCGACTACATTAAGAAAGAACACGGCTCTCAGAAGATTTGATGCCAACGGCAATCTGGAGACGCTTATTGACCGTCAGGGAAGCCTCCATACCTTAAGCCTGTGCGGGGATAAGGTATACTTCACCGGCATGAGAGAAATGGGACTGACCGAGTGCTACTGCTTTGACGGAAAAGAGGAGGAAAAGCTGACCTCCTTCAACGACGAGATCATGGCAGAGCGTTCCGTCCTTCCGGTGGAGGAGTTTACCTTTACATACAAGGGACTGGAGCTGGATGGCTATGTGATCAAGCCGCTGGATTATGATCCCAATAAGACGTATCCGGGCATCGACCATCCACGGCGGCCCCAGAGCCACCTTTGCTCCCACCTTCTTCCATGAGAACCAGGTATTCGCCAACGCCGGCTACTTCGTATTCTATACGAACCCCTTAGGCAGCGACGGACGCGGCAATGATTTCGCTGACCTGTCCGGAAGACACGGCAGCATCGACTTTGAGCACTGTATGGCTGTGACCGACGAGGTATTAAAGCGGTATCCGCAGATCGATGAGAAGCGCCTGGGAGTTATGGGCGGAAGCTACGGCGGATTTATGACCAACTGGGTGAGGTAGATACAATCACATTGGAGACACAGACGGCAGATGACGAGGTTGCGGTGGATCTTGGATGGAAGACTCAGCAGGACAAGGGACGCTGGATCGACAAGATGGGAATCGCAGATGATGTGAACAGCCTGGTTCTGATCATAAATAATATAGAAAATGATACTGACACGGTAAAGACAAATACAGGAAATGGTTCCAGCGATAAAGTTGTAAAAGTGAAAAAGAAAACAGCTGCCGGGGAATTCGAGAATGCTCTACCTCTCCAGAACGGAAAAACGGGGTTTGGCAGGAGAATTTCTCTGTCAACTGTTATATTTCCGGCGCACAGGGAGAAGATTCCGATATTTACGGCGTTTACCGCCTGGAAAGCACCTTTGGAAACGAAAATGATCGGGAAGTCTCGTCCCGTATCATAAATTGACATCGGACGATTACTGGATCACTGATCCGGAAGCGGATGGATTCGGTGTTATCACCGCAAAGAAGCCGTCTGGCTTGTTGTCGAACCAGTATGTGAATCTGGAGGAGATGCGAGCGTTCTCAAACTTTGGCATGATCCTGGAAACCGGAGGAAGGTTCTGAAGGATACCCGGCTCTTGTGGTCAACTGCCAGCAATCCGGCGCAAAGAATAAGTCTTTCTGCGGGATTCAGCTTGCCCAGTCCTATGTGAGAATGCTGATTCAGTCTATGGATTCCGGAACGAGAATCATGATCGCCGGTGAGGTGGAAGAACTGGAAGGAATGTAAAAGTAAAGAGATCCCTGGAATCGCTCACACTGGTGGTGAAATTCCAGGGATCTTTTTTGACTATATGCCCTGATGTCTTTGCCCGCAGCAGACTTTTCAAAATTTTGCTGGAACAGGATATGCCTTATTTTGGTGGGAACTGTCCGGCAAGGCGACGGATCATTTCTACCTTCTTTCTGCCATCCGGCGACAGATTTTCTGTCAGGATGGAAAAGAGCAGATCCCGCTTCCTCGCTGGAAAAAACCAGATTGGACTGCCGCATCTTCCGGTGCAGATCTAAAAATAGATTCATTCTTTGAGCTTCTGGGGCTGCGGCAGTTCATCGGCGAAGGAAGCCAGTAAAGCGATCTTTTTCGCATCCATGTGATGGAGCCGCGGATCTGATTTCCAGGATCTTTCCTGATCATGTTGTTCCATGGGCAGATCCTCCTGGGGCAAAACTCTGCATGACTAACTGCAGGGTTTCGTATTGTGCCTGCATATCCGGGGAAGAATGGAAAACAGCTGTTCCGGAGTGAGCCCGGAACCGGATCGTCCGCGGCGGCTGGCAAGAAAGCGAGAGATCATATCGATGGTATCCTGTTCCGCCTTATTTGCATATGGGCGGACTGCACTCAGCATATCTTCGACGGATGGGTTCCGGGGACTCCAGGGAACATACGCTCATCATCCCGTCATCGTTCTCCCGGAAAAATTCCATGGTGTGCATCATCTCCCTGGCACGGATGAACATGGAGAGAGACCGCTGCCGTCTGATATCCAGATAGGAAGAGCGGCCTTCATCATCTGTAAGTGATGATCACCTGTGGCATAGTCCAGGTCGGTCAGCTTTAAATCTTTTTCACTCATATTGGGACCTCCTGCATGTGACAATATATGAGAGGACCGGCGGATTCATGAAAAATGCACGGAAAAAGAGGACAGGGGAATAAAATATAGGAAAGGGGCTCCAGCCCAGGGAGGAGGAAAACGTGGGAAGACTTATCATAGATGGAAATGCTGTCTACGAGATCGATGAGGAGTGCGAGAGGAGAAAAAAGGAAAACAGACCTCAGAAAGGAGAGAAAATACAGAGAGACGAACAGAAAGGGCGGCCGTTAGCCGCCCCGCAGTCTTTTGAGATGCCGGTTCGGTCAGCAGCCGAAACCGCATCCATTTCCCCATCCGCCGCAGCAGCAGAGAAGGAGAATGATCCAGATACAGCTGTTGTCGCAGCCGTTGCCGCATCCGCATCCACCGCCGTTATGTCCGTATCCGCCGCAGCAGCACAGGAGCAGGATGATCCAGATCATGTTGTTGCCGCATCCGCCGCATCCGCCGCATCCTGATGCCGGAGCATCGCATCCACATCCACAGTTTGTAGCAGCTAAATCACTCATGTTAATTCCTCCGGAATTATCTTTACACTTCCAGTATATGCATCATGGCATGTCAGACTTTCACTCTGAAGATGAAAAATGTTGCAGTTCATTCCCGGCAGAAGCAGTTGCTGAAGGAAAAATTCTATATGGACCGAACGTGAGTGTACTTTTTGCTGCTTCATGTGGTATGATGGGAAAGTGAAAAGTCAGCAAAGATACCCGCAGCAATTTTTATAAGAGATGGGAAGAAAGTATGAAAAAACACGATGAAGATCCAGCAGCTTTCTGTCTATATAAATGGAAAGGATCGGACAGTGCCGGCTGGAGCTATCTGAACGCGGACGGCTATGCGGCGACAGGATGGTTTGAAATTGGAGACCAGTGGTACTTTTCAGATGAAAATGGCAGCCTGCTGACCAACACGGTGACTCGGACGGATATCGTGTGGACGGCAGCGGCGCCTGGGTACACTAGCAGAAATATAAGAGGAGAAACGAATTATGAAAAAACTATTCTATGATTCCGCATATATCCGCACATTCGAGGCGAAAGTACTTTCCTGTGAAAAAAAGGGAAAAAGGGATATGAGGTGGTTCTGGACCAGACCGCATTCTATCCGGAAGGCGGCGGACAGCCGTATGATATGGGAATTCTTGGCGGAGCGCATGTAACGGCAGTCCATGATGTAAAGGAGAGATCGTCCACTATACGGATGCGCCGCTTGCGGTCGGTGAGACTGTGACAGGTGAGATCAACTGGGACAGAAGATTCCAGAATATGCAGGGACATTCCGGCGAACATCTTGTGTCCGGGCTGATTCACGCGAAGTATGGGTATGACAATGTGGGATTCCATATGGGGACTGAGGAGATCACCATCGATCTCAATGGCCTGTTAGGGTAGGGAAGATCTCATGGAGATTGAGAAGAAGGCAAACAGAATTATCTGGGAGGATCGGGAGATCTATGCGGGATTCCCGTCTGCTGAGGAACTTGCCCATATGGATTACCGGAGCAAAAAAGAACTCACCGGTGCTATCCGTATCGTCAGCATTCCTGGCGGTGATACCTGTGCCTGCTGCGGTACCCATGTGAAGACGACGGGGAGATCGGACTTGTAAAGTTCCTGACCATGATCCACTACAAGGGCGGCGTGAGAATTTCCCTGCTCTGTGGTGAGGCTGCAGTTATGGATTATGAGAAAAAGAGAGAAGAGCTTCAGAAGATCTCTGTTCTTTTTATCCGCAAAGGCTGGAAAGACTGCGGATGCTGTGGAAAAGGTAAAAAATGAGCTGACGATGACGCAGGCAAAGTGCTCGGAGATGTCAAGAAAACTCATGAAGATCTATGCGGATCAGTTAAACGGTGGAAATAGCAAGATCTGCTGGATAGAAGACGGACTCGATATGACGGAACTCCGCCATTTTGTGAATTTCGCGCTGGAAGGTAAGAAGGGGGGATTATCCTCGCTCTGTCAGAAAGTGTGAATGGGGATTCTCTTATGTTCTGGGGAGCCAGAGCGAGGATATGCGCGCTCTCTCGAAGGAATTAAATGGGGAACTCTCCGGGAGAGGCGGGGGCAGCAGCCAGATGGCACAGGGAACTTTCTTCGCAAGGAAGGAAGAATTGCTCTCCAGTCTGGCCGCCAGAGGGTTTGTTATGGCCGACTAGCGGCGGGTTAAACCTGCCGCTGCCTTTTTGGCGCGGTGGGGACAGCTTTATTGTGATCTGCTTAGCAGCCCTGAACCATGTACTGGATCAGGCGCTTGGAATCTTCATCGTTGTGAGTGGTGAGGCTTAACTCCTTGATACTGCCGTTAGAAAATACGGTAGCCATTGAGAAGTACTGGCTGAGCTTGGATTTTAAGTTTACGCTTCCGCCCTCCGGAAGACTTAACTCAACAGCGCCGTCACACTGGTTGATGACTTTGAAAAATGTATCAAGATTGGAAATGTTTCTCATTTTTAATTTCATAATTCGTTACCTCCTTAAAAGGTGATTGTAACTGGCTGTAACTCCTTAGTGCCATTGCCTGTGAAAGCTGTCTCCGACAGTTCTCCGGGCGGATACATGGCAGCTGTTACGAATCCTGTTTTCATTCCAGTTACGCTTGTTTTGCTTTGTCACTTCGTTTTTCTTTTAACGATTTGAATTCTACCAGATGGGTAAGGAAAAAACAATCGACGGAATAGATAAAATTTTAACAATCTAAACTGGATTTTATGGAATTTATGGGAAAGATCTGGCGGAGGCAGGGCGGACTGTCGAAAATGTACCAAAAACCGGGAAAGGATCGAAAAAATGGCATATTTTCCATTGTTTGTGGACCTTGAGGGGCGGCAAGTGCTTGTAGTCGGCGGCGGAAAGATCGCGATGAGGAGGGTGCGGACGCTTTTGGAGTTCGGGTGCGAGATCACTGTTGTATCTCCGGAAGTATGTGAGGAACTGCGGGAAAAGGTTCTCTGGAAGAAAAACGATATGATGAGACGGACCTTGAAAGTCTGGGAAATGTGGAGAAGCTTCTCGATTTGTATTTGTTCTTGCAGCAGCAGCCCCGGAGGTAAATGAAAAGATAGTCTGTGACTGCCGCAAAAAAAGATCCCGGTAAACAATGCGTCAAACCGGGATCAATGTGATTTTTATTTTCCGGGAATCGCGAAAGACGGCGATACGGTTGTCGGAATAACTTCCGGCGGGGAGATCATAGGCTGGCGGCGAAGATCTCTGCGGCGGTACGGCAAATATTGAGAACAATAGCTGTTTAGCTTCTGCCCACTCCAGCCATGAACATAGAAAGTTTGATATCATCCAGGTAAAGCGCCGAAACCCGAAGCCCACCGCGGCCGGAACCGATCTCGATATCGGGTTTTGCGGCACCGTGAAAGTCAGAGCCGCCAGTGAGGGCGAGGGAGTATTTTTTGCGAGTTTGCGGAGCTTTCCGCTCTCATCCTGGTTATTGGAAGAGTGGAAACACTCGAGACCGCGGAGACCATGGTCAGTGAGCATGGAGACGAGTTCTCCGTGCCGGCCCAGCCGAGCTTATACTGGAGCGGATGGGCGAGAACCGGAAACCGCCGGAGCCGAGAAGTGTCGCGAGAACTTCCTCCGGGGTGATAAGTTCCCTGGATCGGTAATATGGGCGGTCCGGGTTTAAATATTTTTAAAAGCCTGGTCAACGGAAGTTACATATCCGTTCTTTAAAGAGCGCTCTCGCAAAATGAGCACGGGTGATGACGGTTCCAGGATTTCCGCAGAGGAGATCTTCCTCAGTGATCTCAAATCCATCCTTATTAAATGCGGTCAACATTTCCATATTGCGGTCATAGCGTTTTCTGTACGCTTCCTTTAGAAAGGAGAGCAGCTTCGGATCCTTATGATCAATGTAGAGCCCCAGGATATGGATCTCTTTTCCTTTATAGATACAGGAGACCTCAATTCCGGGATGACCTCCATGTCAAGATCTTTTTGCGGCTTCAAGGGGCCTCGTCGATTCCTGCGACGGTATCATGGTCCGTGAGGGCCATTGCGGTGAGACCGAGATCGTTGGCGCGGTTTACGACCTCCGTGGGAGTTAAGGAGCCGTCGGAGGCGGTGGAGTGTATGTGAAGATCTATTAATTTCATAATAAATATCCTTTCCGAAATAATTTCCAACTGTTACCTAGTTTAACATATTTGAGACAAAATTGTGAATAAAATTTAAGATTTCTGTTATTCCATTTTCTATAAATTATGCTATACTAGTACCTGCATATCTGCACCCTTGAAATACTGAACTGACGGAGCAGAGAACATCAATGGTTTAAGATAAAAGGTGAGAAGAAATGAGTGACACATACAGAAACAGCAGAGCGGGCGGAAGACGTTTCCGCCAGTCAAGCAGCGCGGACCGCATCATGGCAGTCCAGAATGCGAGAAGCCGGGGAACCGGATCCAGAAGAGGAGGTTCCGGAAGACGGCGCGGAAGACGCCAGGGACCGGATATGGCAAAGATCGTACTGATCGTGATCGGAGTTCTGATCTTACTGATCTGTGCGGCGGTGGGCTTTCAGAGCTGCGCGCGGTCCGAAGACGATAAAACCAGCGTGGAAAGTGAATCGGAGACAGAGACGACAGAGCCTGAGACATAGATGGCAGCGGAGATCACTGTGAACGGAGTCCAGGTCCATGGTCTGACAAAACAGAGGCGATCAAGAAGGTCCTGGAAGATATGGGCTGGGAGATGAAGGTCTCCTTCGGCGATGAGACCGCGGATCTCCCGAACCTGATGGAAGCGAATGTGGACGCTGTAATCGAAAAAAGCATTTGCGAAGAAGGAATCCGGGATTATACCGTGGAGACTGACGGTCTCGATGACGCGGTTCAGGTGGAAGTAAAAGCGCTTGCCGCAAAATGGGATGTGGAGCCGAAGAATGGATCGATCTCTACTTATGATAAGGCATCCGATAAATTCACATTTGCCGGTGCCCAGACCGGAAAGAAGATCGATCAGGAGAAACTCACATCTGATATTCTCTCTGCTATGAAGGCGGGAGAGTACAATAAGACGATCACGGCGACAGCAGACGAGGTCCAGCCGGAGATCACGGAGGCCCAGGCGCGGGAAAATTTTAAGCGCATCGGAACCTACACGACAAAGACAACGACAAACAAGGACAGAAATGAGAATATCCGTCTTGCCTGCGCGGCGATCAACGGAACGATCATTAAGCCTGGCGAGGAATTCTCCTTCAATAAGATGACGGGAAACCGTACAACGGAAAAAGGTTACAAACCGGCGGGCGCCTACTCAAACGGCGTTGTGGTACAGGAACCGGGCGGCGGTGTCTGCCAGGTGTCCTCGACTCTTTACAATGCGGTCGTATTCGCAGGTCTCAAGACCACTGAGCGCCATGATGCAGCAGCGCATGCGTCGTACGCATTTACTGATGTAGCGGCTATCTATCCGATTACCCCTTCCTCTCCGATGGCGGAGGCCTCCGACGAATGGGCAACCGACGGAAGAACCAACATCTTCGGTCGTACAGTACAGATTACAGAGATGCAGTCTGAGGAGGTGCAGCAGGTGCTGTTCACGGATATCTGGCAGCAGGTGCGCTGACAACCACGTACACAGCATCCCAGGGTCTGCTTCTGATGATCCCTAATTTATACAAAATTGCAGGCGAGCAGCTTCCGGGTGTATTCAACGTATCTGCACGTGCACTTGCAAGCCATGCGTTATCAATCTTTGGTGATCACTCCGACGTATACGCATGCCGTCAGACTGGCTGCGCAATGTTATGCGAGTCCAGCGTTCAGGAAGTTATGGATTTAACTCCTGTTGCACATATGGCAGCTCTTGAAGGAAAAGTTCCTTTCATCAACTTCTTTGATGGTTTCCGTACATCTCATGAGATCCAGAAGGTTGAGACCTGGGATTACGAAGATCTGAAGGATATGGCAGATATGGATGCGATCGCTGAATTCCGTAAGCATGCATTGAATCCAAACCACCCATGTCAGAGAGGTTCCGCTCAGAATCCAGATATCTTCTTCCAGGCAAGAGAAGCTTGCAACCCGTACTACGATGCACTTCCAGCGATTGTTCAGGAATACATGGACAAGGTCAATGAGAAGCTTGGCACCGATTATAAACTGTTCAACTACTATGGGCTCCGGACGCTGAGCACATTATCATCGCTATGGGTTCCGTCAATGATACCATTGAAGAGACCATCGACTACTTGCTGAAGCAGGGCGAGAAGGTCGGCGTTGTGAAGGTTCGCCTTTACAGACCTTTCTGCGCTGACGCTCTTGTGGAAGCAATCCCGGATACCGTTAAGACGATCTCCGTATTAGACAGAACCAAAGAGCCGGGATCCCTGGGCGAGCCGCTGTACCTTGACGTAGTAGCTGCCCTTAAGGGCACCAAGTTTGACCAGGTTAAGGTCTTGACCGGACGTTACGGCTTAGGTTCCAAGGATACAACACCTGCTCAGATCGTAGCTGTATATGAGAATGAAGCTAAGAACTCCATTCACAATCGGTATCGTAGATGATGTTACTAACCTTTCCCTGGAGCTTGGTGCACCTCTGGTAACAACTCCGGAAGGAACTATAAACTGTAAGTTCTGGGGTCTCGGCGCCGACGGTACGGTAGGTGCCAACAAGAACTCCATCAAGATCATCGGTGACAACACAGACATGTACGCTCAGGCATACTTTGATTATGACTCCAAGAAGTCCGGCGGTGTTACCATGTCCCACTTACGTTTCGGACATAAGCCGATTAAATCTACTTATTTAATTCATAAGGCTAACTTCGTAGCATGCCATAATCCGTCCTATGTACGTAAGTACAACATGGTTCAGGAATTAGTGGATGGCGGTACATTCTTACTGAACTGCCCATGGGATGCAGAAGGACTTGAGAAGCATCTTCCGGGACAGGTTAAGAAGTTCATCGCTGATCACAACATCAACTTCTACACCATCGACGGTGTGAAGATTGGTATTGAGACAGGCATGGGCCCAACCCGTATCAACACCATCTTACAGTCTGCATTCTTTGAGCTGACCGGAATCATTCCATCCGAGAAGGCCAACGAGCTGATGAAGGCTGCTGCTAAGGCTACCTACGGCCGTAAGGGCGAGGACGTTGTTATGAAGAACTGGGCTGCGATCGACGCAGGCGCTAAGGGCGATGCATAAGGTAGAGGTTCCGGAGAGCTGGAAGTCCTGTACAGACGAGGGCCTTGACATGGTTCACGTAACCGAGGGAAGAAAGGATGTAGTTAGACTTTGTAAACAATATCCAGACCAAGGTAAGCGCTCAGGAAGGTAACTCCTTACCAGTATCTGCTTTCTCTGATTACGTAGATGGTACCACACCATCCGGTTCAGCCGCATATGAAAAACGTGGTATCGCAGTTAACGTTCCTGTATGGAATCCGGATAACTGTATCCAGTGTAACAGATGTGCATATGTATGTCCTCACGCAGTTATCCGTCCAGTTGCCCTGACAGCTGACGAAGCTGCGAAGGCTCCTGCATGACAATGAAGTTAAAAGATATGACCGGTATGCCCGGATTCAAGTTTCTATCGCTATCTCTGCTCTGGATTGTACCGGATGCGGTTCCTGTGCTAACGTTTGCCCAGGTATGAAGGGTAACAAGGCTCTGGAAATGGAAAGCCATTGAAGGAAGTCTGAGGCAGAGCAGGCTAACTACGACTTCGCTGAGACTCTGCCATCAAACAAGATGTAATCGCTAAATTCAAAGAGACCACTGTTAAAGGGTTCCCAGTTCAAACAGCCGTCTGCTTGAGTTCTCCGGCGCATGTGCAGGCTGCGGCGAGACTCCTTACGCTAAGCTGATCACCCAGCTGTTCGGTGATAGAATGTACATTGCAAACGCAACCGGATGCTCCTCCATCTGGGGCAACTCCTCACCGTCCACTCCTTACACCATGAACAAGGGCAAGGGTCCTGCTTGGGCCAACTCCCTGTTCGAGGACAACGCAGAGTTCGGTTATGGTATGCTTCTGGCTCAGAACGCTATCAGAGATGGCTTAAAGTCCAAGGTTGAATCTGTAATGGCTAACGAGAATGCTTCTGAAGAAGTATAAGGCTGCTTGCAAGGAATGGTTAGATACCTACGCTGTAGGCGCATTAAACGGAACAGCAACTGACAAGTTAGTAGCTGCTATTAGAACGGCATTGACTGCCCGACATGCAAGGAGATCGTGCAAGAACAAGGACTTCTTAGCTAAGAAGTCCCAGTGGGTATTCGGTGGTGACGGATGGGCTTACGATATCGGCTTCGGCGGTGTAGACCACGTACTTGCAAGCGGCAAAGATATCAACATCATGGTATATGATACCGAAGTATACTCCAACACAGGCGGTCAGGCTTCTAAGGCAACCCCGACCGGTGCGGTAGCACAGTTCGCAGCAGGTGGTAAAGAGACCAAGAAGAAAGACCTTGCTGGTATTGCTATGAGCTATGGTTATGTATATGTTGCACAGGCTGAGGGTGACTGCATTATCAACCATGGTCATCAAGGAAAGAGGTCAGTTACAGACATCCCTCGTTCAGTCCGGTTAAGTCCGATTAAGGGCAAGAGCTGACTGGCTGTTTGTTTAAGTTGCATTAGCAGGTGCTAAGGATAAGTACGCTTACCTTGAGAATGTATCACGATGAGAAATAATTAACAGAATTCATAAAGCCGGGGTCTTTGCGCTGCAATACCGGAAGAAACTATAGCCGGCAGAAAGCTGTATCGGATACTGTGATGTTCATTGACATTACAGGTCTTTTCTAATATACTAAGTGTATTAAGAGTGTTCATACAGTTAAGACATACACAGAAAGGAGGACCGATGCTCATATTAGACTACAAAGACCGCCGCCCCATCTACGAACAGGTGGTCTCAAAGCTTGAGGAGCTGATGCTGCTCGGCGCTATGAAAGAGAATGAACCGCTGCCGTCGGTAAGAAGTCTTGCGATGGAGCTGTCCATCAATCCGAATACGATCCAGCGCGCCTATGTGGAATTAGAGCGGCAGGGATATATTTACACAGTGAAGGGGAAGGGAAGTTTTGTGGCAGATAATACAGCGATGAAGGAAAACAGGAAGAAGGAAGTTCTCCTTCAGGTGAGTGATATGATCGATGAGGCGATCCGGGTGGGAATTCCCGGCGATGAGATCAAAAATATGGTAGAGATCAGTATAAAGCGGCAAAGAGGAACGGAGGTGGAGAAGCATGATTGAGACAAGTGGATTGACAAAACGGTTTGATGATATTCTGGCGGTCGATCACATCAGCGCAAAGATCAGGGACGGCAGTGTGTTCGGACTGATCGGAACGAACGGTGCCGGAAAAAGTACATTTCTGCGCATGGTCAGCGGAATCTTAAAAACCGGACGAGGGAGAGGTGCTGATCGACGGTGAAAACGTGTACGAGAACCCGGCGGTGAAATCTAGATTCTTTTATATCTCAGATGACCAGTATTTTTTCGCTAACGGAACCCCGTTGGAGCTTATGAAATTTTATAAGTCTATCTACCCGGCTTTTGATGAGCCAAGATTTTTCCATCTCTTACAGTCCTTTGATCTGGACAAAAGAGAAAGATCTCCACATTCTCAAAGGGAATGAAAAAGCAGCTTTCCATTCTTTACGGAATCTGCGCGGGGACGGACTATATCTTCTGCGACGAGACCTTTGACGGTCTTGATCCGGTGATGCGTCAGGCGGTAAAGAGCCTGTTTGCAAGTGATATGGCGGAGAGGAATCTGGACTCCCATTATTGCGTCCCACAACCTGAGAGAGCTGGAGGATATCTGTGATCATGTGGGTCTCCTTCACAAGGGCGGATCCTGCTGTCAAAGGATCTGGATGATATGAAGTTAAACATTCACAAGATCCAGTGTGTCTTAAAACCAGGCATAAAAGTGGAAGATCTTACAGAGCTTGATATCTTAAAGACAGAATACAGGGAAGTCTCGCGACGATCACTGTCCGCGGCGCGAGGGAGAATGTAGAACGGCAGATGGCGGCGTGCGAACCGCTGTTCTTCGAGCTGATCCCGCTGTCTTTGGAAGAAATCTTTATTAGTGAAACGGAGGTGGCAGGATATGACATCAAGAAACTTATTTTTAAACTTATGAAGGAGGATCTGAAGCGGAGACTCTGGGCCATCGGTTTTTCGGTTCTGGCGCTGTTTTTGCGATGCCGATGGCGGCAGCCATGGGGATCGGAGAGATCGGAAACCAGTACAAGCAATGGCTGATCTCCGGAACCGGATACGAGAATATGGTGCCGGAGACACTGCGCCAGACGAAGATCCTGCGGCTTGCCGGTGAGATCCTGGGCTTTGAAAATTATGCCCTGTTTATGGTGGTTGATCCGCGGCGATGATCCTCGGACTCACAGGATTTTTGTATCTCCACTCAAAGAAACAGATCGATTTTTACAACAGCCTCCCGTGAAGAGGGAGATGCTGTTTACAGTGAAATTCCTTGACGGATTCCTGATCATTCTGGCCGCTTACCTGATCAACATGTTCGCGGCGTTTGGAATTTTCTGCGGAAACGGGATCGCGGCGGGCGATCTTTTCAAGATGATGTTTGCTTCCTTCGCGGTCAATATGATCGGATTTCTCCTGATCTATGTGGTGATGGTGATTGCGGTACTTCTACAGGGGAATCTCTTTATCTCGATCCTGGGCGCAGGCGTTCTGTACGGATATTTGCCGGCGGTCTCCTGCTGATCGAGGGCTTAAAAATCCCTGTTCTTTGTGACACGGGGAAGAGAAGGCGATGTGTATTGGCTTGCAAAATACGGTTCCCCCATCGGCTATTTCACAAAACTGGCAGGCGCGGGGCTTGATGCGTTCCACTCAGACCAGTTTTATGACGATATCGACTATGGATTTTCCAGGATCCAGATGGAGCTGCAGAGTACCGCTGACAGCGGCGCAGACCTCTTAAAGCTTTGCGGGCTCGGGATCTTTGCGGCGGTGATCCTCACCGGGATCGCACTGGTCCTCTATAGGATCCGACCGTCGGAGGCGGCGGGAAAGGCCATGTCATTTAAGAAGACTCAGGCGCCGATCAAGATCCTGCTTCTCATTCCGATGACCGTGACCACGACGGTATTCTTATGGAGCATCTACTACAGCGGCGTATGGGCAGCGGTCGGCTTTGTACTTGGACTTGTACTTACGAGCTGCCTCATCGAGATCATTTATCATTTTGATTTCACGAAGCTTTTTGCAAATCCGGTCCAGACGGTGATCGGAGGTGCCATAGCTATTCTGGTGGTGGGGGTCTTCTGGATGGACGTTTTTGGATATGATTCCTATATTCCGGATGAAAAGGACTTCGTATCCGCATCCATCGACCTGAACCTTGACAATGAGCCGGACTGCGGGCTTCCGTACCGGAGCGGTGATTCGTATCGTTGGCGCTATATGAATTCAAGTGATTACGCGGACGCAAATATGAAGCTTACCGATTACGCTGTAGTCCGTGCCTTTGCGGAAAAGGCGGTAGAGAACGCGAAGCAGCAGAGAAACCAGCAGATAAAGGCGACAGCTCCTACAGCTACCGTGATGACGGCGGCTATATGATCTATATTCAGGCAGGCTACCGGCAGAAAAACGGAAAGACGGTTTATCGTTCTTACCGGATCACCCGTTCCGTTCTTGGCAGTACCCTGGATGAGATCTATGCGACGAAGGAGTACAAGGATGGCACATATCCGGTGATGTCCTATCAGCCGGAGAATATCACGGGGATCTACTGGCTGTCAGACCGTGGTATCCTTGAGGTGAGTGCGGATGACACACTCCGCGCGGAGATCCTTGCGGCGTATCAGGAGGAACTGGCAGGTCTCACCATCAATGAGAGAGCCGTCGAAGCTCCGGTGGCAGCACTGAGATTTCTCACAAAGGCGGAGAATGAGTATCTAGGCGCGATCAGCACCCAGAGAGGCTATACTTCCCAGGGATTCCAGATGGAAGATATGCAGATAGTGAACTTTGTTCCGGTCTATCCGTCCTTTACAAAGACGATTGCCCTCTTAAAGCAGGCGGGCACGGATGTGACAGCGAAGCTCTATGCGGATGATGTCACACAGGTAAAGATCCTGTATCCGACGGAGTATGAGAGTACTGCAGCCGGGGAGAATGCGGTCACAGGAGAGGACGTCCCGATCAGCGAAAAAGCGGGGGAGTGACGGCAGAAACGGAATTGAAGGCTGTTTCTTATGGTGGTCAGAAGATGATCACCATTGTAAATGACGGGTCAGAGGAGAACCGAAGGAAGATCGAGGAGATTCTTTCCGCCAGTGCGCCGGAGATCATGCTTGACAGAAACCGCCTCTGCACCTATGAGATGGGAATCGAGATCGATGTGTCCATAAAACCCGACAGCGCCTTTTCCTCCGGAAATGGAACTGTGGATGAACGGGTCTACCGGATCATGGGAGATACGGTTCCGGAGTGTATTGAGAAAGCGTTAAATTACAGTAAAATCAGTACAAAATATGTTAGAAAAGGCATCGGAGTGATGAAAACGATTGATAGATCAACGAATATCATGTATAATCGAACAAGTCTGAATAGGAGAGGAAAAAAACCTGGCAGGGAACTGCCGGGTTTTTGCCGTTTCCTGAATCTGGAATATGGATAGAAAAATCGGAGGTTTATCATGGAATTTTTGGAAATATCATAAAGGGATCATGATCGGCATCGCGAACATCATTCCGGGCGTATCCGGCGGAACGATGGCGGTGTCTCTCGGCATCTATGACCGGCTCATCGGCTCGATCTCCGGCCTGTTTCGGGAATTCAAAAGAGTATCCTGTTTCTGATCCCGATCATTATCGGCGCCGGAATCGGCATTGTGGGTTTTACCTACGCCATCGAATACCTGCTCGATAAGCATACCTTCGTTACCTGTATGGCATTTGTGGGCCTGATTCTCGGTGGACTTCCGGCGATCTTTTTCGTCCATGAGGGCAAAGGTATCTTCGGGCGGAGTCGGTGTGTTTGGAATCCTTGCCTTTGTGATCGCCTTTGCGATCTCCGGCGGCATGCCGCTTTTAAAGGAGAGCAAGGATGCCCTCACGGTGATCGCGGTGACTCCGGGGAATATGGTGATCTTATTTATCCTCGGTATTGTGGCTTCTGCCACAATGGTAATTCCGGGTGTTTCCGGCTCCATGATGCTGATGATCTTCGGCTATTATTACGCGATCATCAATACGATCAAGACATTCCTTGACAATCTCCGCGCCTTTGACCTTGCGGGCATGAAGGACGGGATCCTGCTCCTGGCGCCCGTTTGGGATCGGAGTGGCTTTTGGGAATCTTTCTGATCGCAAAGCTGATCACGTTCCTCTTTGAGAAGTACGGCGTGCAGACATTCTGCGCGATCTTAGGCCTCGTGATCTCGTCCCCGATCGCAATCTTTATCAACACGGGACTTGTATCGAAGCTCGGCTCCCTGTCACTGTGGGAGATATTATTTGGAATCGTCCTCATGGCTGCCGGGGCTTTCGTTACGGTATTTGTGGGTGAGCGGTAAATAAAAAGACCGTCTGCGGGAAATGATAGGAAAGATATCCTATGCCCACAGACGGTCTTTTTTACTCGATTTATTTAGTCCCGGTCCCACAGGACCGGTCCTGCCATTGCGAAATAGCTTATTCCTGATCCTCTGTAACGTTCACAGTTGTCTCAGCAGCTTCGGTATCAAACTTCTCATCCGGTACTGTCTCGCAGGTGCAAGTCTCATCCGTCTTTTCTTCTCCGGCGGTTTCGGACGCTTCGGCTGTATCGACAACATCGATATCGTCATCCTCCGGCTTTGTCTCCGCGATCTTTGCGCCGCATTTGCTGCAGAAAGCAGAGGTCTTTTCAATCTTTGCACCGCATTCCGGACAGTGGATAAATCCTTCTAAGGTGGAGAGCTTGTCCTGAAGCTCGTCGATGGTCTTTAAGCTTTCGCGGATCAGGGTGAATTCTGCGGTGTAGGCCTCCTCATCTGCTTCATTTGCGGCTTCGAATACCTTTTTTGCCGATCTGCGCATACTGGCGGTTCAGCGCCTCCTTCTCCCTTGAGAGCTGCGTCTTTAACTGGACAGTGTCAGAAAGCTCCTTTGTCTTCTGGGCAACCTGTTTCCCGGTTTCGGTGAGGCTGCGTTTCATATCTGTAAAAAATGCCATTGCAATAAACTCCTTTCGAAAGTGGATTATATGGCCGCCTTAAAAGGCGGCGATTTATTGTCTCTATTTTAATCTTTTTTAGAAGAAAAAGTCAATTTCCAATGCCAGATTCATGAAGCGGCGAAAAATCTAATGCCACCGCTGTATTGTACAGAATTTTCAGATCGGAAAATTCCTGCCCGCATACAGTAACCGCAGAACAATTATAGGACTTTAGTAGGTTGATGTGGAAGATAAAGTGTGCTATGATGGAAGCATTCAGCAGGTCTGCGCTTCCTGCGCAGTCCATATGTCGACATAATGGAGGAAACGATCATGGGAGAAAAGAGAAAACCGGCAACGATCTGCATCCAGAGCGGATGGAAACCAAAGAACGGAGAGCCGAGAGTGCTCCCGATTTATCAGAGTACGACGTTTAAATATGAGACGAGCGAACAGATGGGAAGACTGTTCGATCTGGAGGAAGATGGGTATTTCTATACAAGACTTGCGAACCCGACGAATGATGCGGTAGCGGAAAAGATCTGTGAGCTGGAAGGCGGAGTGGCTGCGATGCTCACATCTTCCGGACAGGCGGCAAACTACTATGCCGTTTTCAATATCTGCAATGCGGGTGACCATATTATCAGCGAAGCGACGATCTACGGCGGAACCTCTCCAACCTGTTTACAGTGACAATGAAGAAACAGGGGATCGATGTGACACTGGTGGATCCGGACGCACCGGAGGAGGAGATCGAGAAGGCGTTCCGCCCGAATACAAAAATGGTATTCGGTGAGACGATCGCGAACCCGGCCCTTGTCGTTCTCGATATCGAGAAGTTTGCCCGGATAGCCCACAGACATGGGGTGCCGCTTATCGTGGATAATACGTTCGCGACACCGATCAACTGCCGTCCGTTTGAGTGGGGCGCCGATATCGTGACCCATTCTACCACAAAATATATGGACGGACATGCGATGACTGTCGGCGGCTGCATCGTTGACAGCGGAAACTTCGACTGGAATGCCCATGCGGATAAATTCCCGGGACTTACCACACCGGATGAATCCTATCACGGCATCGTTTATACCGAGCGCTTCGGTAAGAAAGCCTATATCACAAAGGCGACCGCGCAGCTTATGCGTGATCTGGGTTCGATCCCGTCCCCGATGAACTCCTTCCTTTTAAATGTTGGTCTTGAGACCCTGCACCTGAGAATGCCGAAGCATTGTGAGAACGCTCAGAAGGTTGCGGAGTGGCTGCTTGCGAGAGGACGTGGCATGGGTCAATTATCCGGGGTTAAAGGAGAATAAGTACCATGCTCTGGCTGAAAAATATATGCCGGACGGAAGCTGCGGCGTGATCTCTTTGGATTAAAGGGCGGAAGACAGGCGGCAGGAGAGTTTATGGACAAACTGAAATTCGTTGCTATCGTCACACATGTTGCCGATGCGAGAACCTGCATTCTCCATCCGGCAAGCCATACCCACCGCCAGCTCACCGATGAGCAGCTCGTGGAGGCGGGAGTTGATCCGTCCCTGATCCGGCTCAGCGTTGGAATTGAGGATGCGGATGATATTATTGAAGATTTAAGACAGGCACTGGAAGATTAAATGCTCCTGATGCACAGGCTGCGTTGAGGAGCAGATGAAAAAGAAGCCGCCGGGGGAAACAGTCTCCGGCGGTTTAACAGAAGATATGAGGCATAATTTATGATCGAAATGGATGAAATGAAGGGAAGAGGAAAGCGTGGCCTTTAAGGGTCGTATTTGGACGAACCATGTTCTTCCCTGTTTATCGCGCTGCAGCTGGCGTTTTTCTTCTGGATCTATGTATGGCTGGATAACAAATATCAGGCCTGGGGATACGGCTCCTTCGCGTTGATCAGCGCGATTCTCACGATCCATATCCTGAACGAAAAGCAGAACGCCAGCTTTAAAATGGCGTGGCTGATCCCTTGTCCTGTTGTTTCCGGTATTCGGAACCTTGTTCTACGTGTTTGTCCAGCTTCAGATGGAGACGAAGATCTTCGCCAAACGGATCGCCGAGGTTCAGAAGAGGACAGACCACTTTCTGGAGCAGGACACGGCTG
>VOFH01001368.1_pt1 | contig 36985 bp, 49 predicted proteins | sample 5384091 | NCBI WGS metagenome assembly VOFH01 (sample SAMN12384727, study PRJNA508395) | human gut metagenome | isolation source: healthy gut G | host: Homo sapiens
ATGTTCTCTGCTGGCTGTGAATGAGGTTACTCCTGCAGAAATACAAGATTTGGCACAGCGCTATTTGTGCAAAGAGACATTAAAAGAGGTCATTGCAGGTAAAAGTTGTCATAAATTGCTTTCCGAAAGTGGGCTGTTTGGGATAGAAATTGTATCTTTGTCCAAATTGTAATTCTAAAATGAGTAACGACTAAAACCAATGAGGAAATATCTATATACTACACTTTATTGGCTCTTCTTGCACAAGAGGGAGTGATGGCACAAGAAAATGAAGGAAAAAAAGGCGGATTTTTCGGAAAAATTAAAGATACATTCTCTACTGAAATAAAGATTGGCAACTATACTTTTAAGGATGGCAGTGTCTATACGGGAGAAATGAAAGGACGCAAACCAAATGGGAAAGGAAAGACAGTCTTAAAAACGGGATGTCTTTGAAGGAGAATAAATGATGTATTGTGAAGAGATAGACTCATTATTCATCACGCGGCGGATTGTTTCAGCAAACATATCGGCAATGGTCAGCTATCGGTAAATACCATTTCTTCCTAGGCCGGAGTTCTGAACGCGTTCGGATGCAGGACCTGACATTACACAGTGAGAAGCGATAGCGCGGACGGAAATAGCTCCCGCTTCTTTCATAATATCGGCAGCTTTGGTAATAGTACCTGCTGTATCTACCATATCGTCAATTAAGATGACATTTTTATTTTTTACATCACCGATAATTTGCATGGTGGCCACTTCATTGGCTTTCAGGCGCGTCTTGTTGCAGAGTACCAAGGGTACACCCAAATATTTGGAATAAGTGCTGGCGCGTTTTGAACCACCCACGTCCGGAGTTGCGATTACCAAGTCTTCCAGTTGCAATGATTCAATGTAAGGCAGGAATACGCCAGAAGCGTAGAGATGGTCTACCGGTACATCAAAGAATCCTTGAATCTGATCGGCATGCAAATCCATTGTGATTAAACGGTCGATGCCTGCTACGCTCAGAAGATCGGCTACCAGTTTAGCACCGATAGAAACACGAGGTTTGTCTTTTCTGTCCTGACGTGCCCATCCAAAGTAGGGGATAACGGCTACAATGCTCTTTGCGGAGGCTCTTTTAGCTGCATCAATCATTAGCAGCAGTTCCATTAAGTTGTCAGAGTTAGGAAAGGTAGATTGAACTAGAAAAACATGTGCGCCTCTAATTGATTCTTCATAAGAAACAGCGAATTCACCATCAGCAAAGTGCATGATGTTCATGTTTCCTAATTTGCAATTGAGGCTGTTGCAAATCTTTTCTGCCAGGTATCTCGAATTAGTTCCTGAGAATACCCTAAAAGGTGCTGTTTTGCTCATGTGTGTAATAGTTATTACCTATTGGTTATAATTTGCGCGCAAAGGTATGAATTTCTAGGCATTATTTAAAAGACTTATTGTAGAAAAAAATATTTTTTCCAACTTACGGAATAAAAAATGAGCGTTTGCTTATACCACTCTTCTGTATGTTGTTGTTGACGACATTTTTCTCTTGTGTCGATATGGTGCCGACTAAAGAGGTGCGTTTGATTGATTCGCTAAATCACGGGCTTATATGTTATCGTTATCGAAGCCTGGATTCTTCTTATAAAGGCTGCCGAACAAGCTTAAAGAAGGTGAACTTTTACAGTCAGGGGAAAGCGGAAGCTTCCAATAATCTTGCTTTTTGTGCTTTTATGCGGATGGATTTTGATACAGCTGAACGCCTGCATAAAGGGGTATATGAACTGACGAAAAATGAATTGGAACTTTTGATTGCCGACATCGGATTGATGAAAATTTATCAGCGGACGGCCATGAACAAGGAGTTTTATGACTACCGGAACAGTGCAATCAGGAGGATGAAGCGGATTGATGAAGAAAATAATCTGTTTGTCGACCGTCACGAGAGTGCCCGATTGGATTATGCCTTTACAGAGTTTTTTATCGTTTCGGCAGTTTATTACTATTATCTGCAACAACGTACCGAGGCTATGGCTTCGCTGAATGAAATACAATTAAATGAAGACTTGGCGACTGATACAAATCAAATTCTTTATTTCCATTATATAAAAGGTTCGGCCGGACTGTGTGAGGGTAAAACACCGGATGAACGAAAACTTGAAGAATTCGATGAGTTATATACAACCTGGAAAATGGCGTCGGAGCAAGGATATTTGTATTTTGAAGGAAATGGTTTGCAAGGACTCACCAATTTAATGGCATCTCAGGAGAGTTATGAACTATTTCTGAACAGGCGTTCACACGCTCTGACAAGGTTCGGCATACCAGTGGATTCATTGTTACCGTTGCGTTTGGGGCAGATGGCACTGGAACGTTTTCGCAAATATAACGATCTTTATCAGATAGCGGGTGCGTATGTGTCGATCGGTAAATATTTGAATGCTCACGGACGGTATACAGAAGCATTGGATACATTGGCAAAAGCTTTGGACTGTGTGAACCAACATCATATGTCATACTATCATTCTGTGGCGGATACGCTCGACAAGTTACAGGTGTTTGTTCCTAATAAAGATGTGGCATATACAGAAGTAACCTGGCTTGGAAAAGAAAAGGTGAAAACCGTGCCGGAATGGATTTCCAGAATACGCGAGCAGTTGAGTGTCACGTATGCTTGCCTCGGAATGAAACCGGCGTCGGATTATAACAGAAATGTTTATCTGGATATTTTGCGGTATACCCGTCAGGATAAAGAATTGGAAAGCCGCTATGTGTCATTGGAACCGGTTCGCGCCAGATGAGCTTGTCCTTTTCTGGTGATTGCCGGATTGGTATTGGTGGTGCCATTTTTGGTGGTTCTTTCAATAAGCGTTCATAAAATAAGAAACCGGATTGGATGTGGAACGTTTGCAGCAGATTTTGGATGTTTGCCAGAAAATCACAGCTTCCATCCATTCCCGATGAATGTCCTATTTCGGATTCATTCAACCGGATATGGGATTGTTCAGTTGTTTCGGGAAAGAAATGGAAACGACATCGAATTTGGAAAATCGAGAGGAACAGACAGATGAAAAGTCGATCGGAGAGGTTGGACGGGTGTATTTAATCTGTTGCTCTGAATATCGGGATTCTGAAACGATGACCCGTCATCGCTGAATTTGGTGCAGCAGGTATTGGTGAAGCCTTATATTATTTGGGGGCATTGGACAATGGAATGACATTTATTTCATTGGGGATGAACGGATAAGTTGGAAAAACAAAGGTACGTCTACGAACAGCATATTGCCGGGAACAAACGACAGAACCTGATAAAAAAATCCTGTATGGCTATCGTAAATGGTATCAATCCGTATATTGACCGTATTCTGAACGAGGTACATAAGTTGACGGAACGGGGATATATCCATGATGAAACTATCAAAAAAGAAAAGTATCAGTATATCGATGAGCTTGTTACCACCATTAACGAGTATAATGATATTCTGGCTTTGTGGATTAAGATGAAGCAAGGTTCACTGAGTCTGAGCATCGAATTTTGAATTGAACGAGCTCTTTGAATTGTTGAGGAAAGGAAGCCGGGCTTTTGAAATGAAAAATCAGAAGTTGGAGATTGAACGGACCACGGTGATGGTGAAGGCAGACAGTGCATTGACTCTCTTTATGATAAATACGCTAGCCGAAATGCCCGTAAATATACTCCGGAAGGAGGTATAGTTAAATGTATGCCCGTACTAGGATGATGCCTATGTTGAGATTTCCGTAGAAGATAACGGACGCGGACTTTCGAACTGAAGATATAACGAAGATTATAGGCGAGAAGGTTTATGATTCCCAATCGATAGGGATGAAAGACAATCCGGATAAAGAAGAATTGAAACGGAGTAAGGGCAGCGGCTTCGGATTAATGAACTGCAAGGGCATTATTGAAAAATATAAAAAGACCAATGATCTGTTCCGAATATGTACATTTAACATAGAAAGTACACCGGGCAAAGGCAGCCGTTTCTATTTTCGTTTGCCTTTCGGGAGTGCGTAAAATAATCGGGATTTGTTTTTGCCTGTCGGATTATTGGGGGATGGTCTTCTTCCTGCAATGAACCGATTCCTCCCATGTTGCAGGAGGGCGATTCGATAGATTCCGTGGTTAGCAGCTGAAGCTGAATATGAACGTCTGTTGGACGAAGCATCCAGATTTGCTGAATGTTTATTTTGCTAATGTGGATGAAGACTATGAACTTGCGTTGCAGTATGCCGATTCAGCATTAAACCGGCTCAATGCACATTATAAAAAATATGCGCCGCCATCCCGCAACGATTTATGAAATTGGTTGGTGAAGGAACGCCTGCTGAAATGCAGTTGGTGGAACGAACTGTTTGATTCGGATTATCATGTAATTCTGGATATCAGGAATGAGGCGGCAGTTGCTTTTTTGGCTTTGAAACAGTTGGATGCATACAGTTACAATAATTCGGCATTTACGGATTTGTATAAGTTGCAGGAGAAGATCAGTCTCTAGGAGGCATATTGCAAGCAGTTGGAGCGTTCGAATACCAACAAGACGGTGGGGATCATTTTATTTTGTCCTTTTATTGATTTTCGTTGGTTGGATATTATTTTTGTACATGAGAAAACGTTTGCAGAATCGACTGAATCTTGAACAGGTCTCGAGATAAATCAAAAAGTGTTTGCAGCCTCTTTGGTCATTAGTGCAGGACACAGGAAAATGCAGAGGCACTTCAACGAGAAGAGAGTACACTTAAAGAAATCCGCAGCGGATTGTGGATGAAGCATTCGGTCCGGTGAATGAATTACTGACGATTGACCGGATGGGAATTGCCGTTTATAACGAAATGACACATCGGCTTGAATATGCTTCTCGTCCCGGAAGGAAATGCCGGAGATGGTAGAGCAATGTTTTGTTAAGAATATCTTTCTTTCGGACGGAGCATATGCAAGCATTCCATTGATGGTGGAAGCCGGAGGTGAGCATCAATGTGTAGGTGTGCTTTATCTGGAACGCAGGGAAGGGTCGGAGCAGGAAACAGATCGACTGCTTTTTGAACTGGTGGCACGCTATGTGGCGATTGTCATATTTAACGCAGTGGTGAAATTGGCTACGAAATACCGGGATATTGAGTCGGCACATGAGGAAACACGTCGTGCTTCCTGGGAAGATAGTATGTTGCATGTTCAAAATATGGTGCTTGATAACTGCCTCTCTACGATCAAGCATGAGACAATCTATTATCCAAATAAGATCAAACAAATTGTCGGTAGGCTCAATACCCAGAATATTTCAGGAAACGGAAGAACGTGAGGCTGTGGAGACAATGACGGAATTGATTGAATACTATAAGGGAATCTTTACGATTCTAAGTTCGTGCGCTTCCCGTCAATTGGAGGAGGCCACTTTCCGACGGACTGTGATTCCTGTGCAGGAACTTTTGGATGCTGCCGGAAAATACTTCAGAAAGTCAATGAAGAATCGGCCGGAGAGGATAGAATTGGAAATAGGGACGGTGGACGCAAAGGTGATAGGAGACGTGAATCAGTTGCGCTTCCTATTGGAAAATTTGATTGACGAAGCGTTGACTGTGCACGAAGACGGTCTGATGCGTTTGCAGGCACGTCAGGATAATGAATATATTCGCTTCCTCTTTACGGATACGAGACGTGAGAAGAGTGTGGAGGAATTGAACCAATTGTTTTATCCGAATCTGGCACGTATGACTTCCGGTGAGAAAGGGGAGTTGAGAGGTACGGAATATTTGATATGTAAGCAGATTATTCGTGATCATGACGAATTTGCGGGACGTAGGGGATGTCGTATCAATGCCGAACCTGCTGCAGGCGGCGGGTTCACGGTCTATTTTACAGTACCGCGTAGATAAAATAAGGAAAACACATAAAAGTTATTAGATATGGAACATGGAAGAACAGAAGTTTAGAGTTATTATTGTAGAGGATGTAAAATTGGAACTGAAAGGCACGGAGGAGATATTCCGTCACGAAATACCGAATGCGGAAGTGATCGGCACCGCCATGACAGAGAGTGAGTTTTGGCCCTTGATGGAAGCCCAGCTTCCGAATCTGGTATTGTTGGATCTAGGGCTGGGAGGCTCTACCACTATTGGAGTAGACATTTGTCGGAATATATTCAAACGCTACAAGGGGGTCCGGGTGCTGATCTTCACGGGAGAGATCCTAAACGAGAAATTGTGGGTGGATGTGTTGAATGCCGGTGCCGACGGAATTATCTCTCAAAACAGGTGAATTACTTACGAAGACAGATGTACAGGCCGTGATGGACGGGAAGAAACTGGTATTTAACTATCCGATTCTAGAGAAAATAGTGGACCGTTTTAAGAAGTCTGTGGCCAATGACGCTAAACGTCAAGAGGCGGTTATCAGTTATGATATTGATGAATATGACGAACGTTTTCTCCGTCATCTTGCGTTGGGGTACACGAAGGAAATGATTACCAACCTGAAAGGGATGCCTTTGGCGTGAAATCTTTGGAGAAACGACAGAATGACCTTATCGGACGCCTTTTCCCGAATGGAGAGCGGGTGGGGGTGAATGCTACCCGATTGGCTGTGCGTGCACTGGAATTGCGCATTATCGATTTGGATAATCTGGAGCCTGACGAAGAATAAGTAAGAGCTGGAAGAATACCTCTGGAAAAATGAAGAATAAATGGCGCATGCCCCATCCTGCTACGATGTTTATGCTGTTGACGATGGCAGTGGTTTTTCTTTCATGGATATGTGATATCTACGGACTAAAGGTAATATTGCCGCAAACCGGTGAAGACATCCGTGTGCAAAGTTTGTTGAGTCCTGAGGGGATCCGTTGGTGGTTGCGGAACGCTATTAAGAATTTCACGGGCTTTGCTCCGTTGGGCATGGTGATTATCGCTATGTTCGGACTGGGAGTTGCCCAACATTCCGGGTTTATTAATGCTTGTATCCGTTTGGGGGTGGGGAACAGGACAGGAAAAGAGGAAAGATCATCTTGTGGGTGATTGTGCTCGGCTTGTTGTCGAATGCCATTGGTGACGGTGGGTATATAATTTTGTTGCCTATTGCGGCTATGTTGTTCCAGTGGGTAGGTCTCCATCCGATTGCCGGAATTGTAACGGCTTATGTCTCTGTTGCGTGTGGATATAGTGCTAATATTGTATTAAGTACGATGGACCCGTTGTTAGCTCATACTACGCAAGAGGCTGCTTTGGCACAGACTGGATATCAAGGGAACACCGAACCTCTTTGCAATTACTTCTTTATGAGTGCTTCTACGGTGGTTATTACTGCTATTGTGTATTGGATTACTCAAAAATGGCTTCTTCCCACATTAGGTAAGTATGAAGGCAGTGTGAAGGTGGTGGCTTATCATCCTTTGTCCCGCAAAGAGCGGCGTGCTATTATGATCTCCATTGTTGTGGCAGCTATCTATGTGGCTCTTATTTTGTGGCTTACTTTTTCTTCTTACGGGATTCTACGTGGGGTAAACGGAGGTTTAATGCATTCACCTTTTTTATTGCAGGTATTTTGTTTCTTACTTTCTTTGGGAGCAGGTATTACAGGGAATGGCTTATGGATTCAGTTCCGGACGGTATCGCACTGATAATGATGTGATTGAAGGACTTACGCAGCCAATGAAACTTCTTGGAGTGTATTTCGTTATTGCTTTCTTTGCTGCACAGATGTTTGCCTGTTTTGAATATTCCCATCTGGATAAATGTTTAGCTATCATGGGAGCTGATTTGCTCTCTTCGTTTGAGCCGGCTCCTTTGTCTGCTCTCGTTCTGTTTATCCTGTTTACGGCATTTATCAATCTGATTATGGTATCCGCTACTTCCAAATGGGCTTTTATGTCTTTTATCTTTATTCCGATGTTTGCACAGATGGGAATTGCTCCGGATGTAGCACAATGTGCTTTTCGTATCGGAGACAGTTCGACGAATGCCATTACTCCTTTCTTATTCTATATGCCGCTGGTGTTTACGTATATGCGGCAATATGACAAGCAGATCACATACGGATCGTTGCTGAAATATACTTGGAGATATTCATTAGGTATCCTGGTTACCTGGACATTGATGTTTATTGTCTGGTATTTGTTGAAAATACCGATGGGATTGTAGGGTTAAGGAATGATTGCCGGGCTCCGGTTTATCTGATTGGAATTTTGTTTTCTGAATTAATCGCTATATTTGCACCGTCCCTTAAAGAAAAAGAACGAATGAATTTACCAGAAGTCTCTGAAAAACTAATCGAAGAACTGAATCACGGTAGCACCAAAGCATTTGATAAAATTTATCATACGTACTACCTTTATCTGTGTGCGATAGCTGTTTACTATGTACATGACAAGAGAGTCGCCGGGGAAATAGTGAATGATGTCTTCGTCTCTTTTTGGCAGAATCGCCACCATATCACTCACCCGGCTCTTCCGTACTTGCGGCGTGCTATTCAAAACGCAAGTATTAGTTATCTGCGTTCTTCCTGCTTCAACGAAAACAGATGACCGAACAGATGGAGGAAATATGGGCTTTTCTAGAAAATCATATTCTTTCTTCTGATAATCCTTTGCAGGCATTGGAGCATAGCGAAATGAATACCATCATCATGAAGAAGGTGGAGGAATTGCCAGCCAAATGCCGTGCCATATTTAAAGCAAGTTTGTATGATGGTAAGACATACAGTGAAATTGCGGAAGAGCAGAATATTAATGTCGCCACCGTCAGGGTGCAGATGAAAATTGCGCTGACTAAATTGCGCGAATCCCTTGGTACTCCCTATATGATAGCTATTTTGATGTTTCTCTAAAAAAAATCGGTTTTCTTTTAAACGTTTCTTTTTTTATTGCGTATCTAGTTATATACACCCATAGAAAAAGTACGTTTATGAATGACTCTTATCATATAGAAGAATTGGAAATCCGGATAAGCAACTATCTGTCCGGTAACTGCACCGAAGAAGAGAAAGAAGCTCTGTTCGCTTATCTGGCTTCCAATGAAGATGCAGCTAAAATTTTCCGGGAGATGTCCGCAGTATGGGCTGTTTCTTCTGTGCCTGCATTTGCCAAAGTAGAGGATGCTAATTTATCACAGATAAAAAGGAAAAAATAGCCGCTGCTGAGATGAAACCTGTCCGTTCGCGGAAGATAGTTCCTGTGTGGCTGAAGGTAGCTGCTGCAATTATTTTGTTGTTGGGCTGTAATTACTTCTGGTACACTTATACTGAAAATCTTACGGAAGTATATACGAATGCGGATTCTCCTTATGAAATTAAAGTGCCAGCTGGTTCGCGGACGAATATTGTGCTTCCGGATGGAACAGAGGTTTCATTGAATGCGGGTTCTGTGTTACGTTATTGCCGTGGGTTCGGTATTCGTGAACGTGATGTAACGCTTGATGGCGAAGGATATTTCAAGGTGGCGAAAAATGAGAAGATTCCTTTCTTTGTAAATACGAATGGTGTACAGGTAAAGGTGGTAGGGACTGTTTTTAATGTACGCGCTTATGATGACGATAATTATGTAATGGTATCTTTGTTGGAAGGTCGTGTCAATTTAGCCACTTTGTCCGGTTCGGTAATGAAACTATTCCCTAGCGAACAGGCTTTTTACGATAAGAATACGGGCCGCATGGAGAAAATGAAATCAAATGCTAGTTCTGCCTGTGACTGGTTGGATGGTGGCCTGACATTTGAAGATGCTCCGTTTGCCGACATCGCACACCGTCTGGAGCGCAAATTCAGGTGAAGATCAGTTTAGAGAGTGAACGTCTGAAAGCGGAACGCTTTTCGGATGTTTCAATAGTAATCAAAGTATCAATGATATATTGGGAGAAATCAACGTTGAGAAGCAATATACATGGAAAGTTAGTGGAGACACTATCTTTATAACTGACAAGAAAAAGGAGGTAAAATAAGAAAAAGTAAAGTATGATTGGGAACTTAGTCGATAGATATATCGGCGGTTCAGCGTTGTATAGAAAGATATTATGTTAACCTTTAATAGTGATAAAAATGAGATTGATAGTAAAAAGAATATTATTAATGCTTCTGCTTTTTGTCTGTAGGAAACGTTTTTGACTGGTGGTTTCAGCTATCGGCACAGGAACAAAGTAAGCGATTCAGTGTGAAAGTAGATAATATTACTTTGAAAAAGCCATTGAAGTAATAAAGAAGCAAGGCAATTACTCTTTCCTGATTCGTAATAATGACATTGATTTGAATAGGAAAGTCTCTGTGAATATAAATAACGGTACAATTAATGACGTGATGGTCCAACTGCTGACCGGTACGGGGATCAGTTATGAAGTGAACGGACCCCGGGTGATTATGTTCCATGCAGTGACACCGCAGAAAGAACAGGAAAAAGTGTTTGTCTTAAAAGGTAGAATCACTGATCCTACAGGTGAAGGGGTGATTGGGGCAAATGTGAAAGTGGTCGATTCTACGGAAGGTACCATTACGGATATGGATGGCAATTTTTCTTTGATGGTTACTCCGAATGCCCGTTTATCCATATCGTATATCGGCTATGCCACACAGGAAGTGGTGGTGAAAGATCAACTCCTCTCAATGTAACTTTGAAAGAAGATACTCGGTTAATAGACGAAGTAGTAGTTGTTGGTTACGGCGTACAAAGAAAGCGAACCTGACCGGTGCGGTAAGCAGTGTGAAGATGGATGAAGTATTGGGTGACCGTCCGGTGGTGTCTGTGAGTGACGCTTTGAAAGGGGCAATGCCCGGCTTGCAGATTACAGGTAATTCAGGAAGACCCGGTGAAGAAATGAGTTTCAATATCCGTGGTGTCAACAGTCTGGATAAGAATGGCAAACCGTTGGTTCTGGTGGATAACGTGGAGATGGATATTAATATGCTCGATCCGAACGATATTGAATCGGTGACTGTTTTGAAGGATGCGGCATCTTCTGCTATTTACGGAGCACGGGCAGCTTTCGGTGTGATTTTGATTACTACAAAGAAAGGCTCGGATGCAACTAGACTCTCTATTAATTATTCAAATAACTTCTCATTTAGCAGACCTGCCAATATGCCTCGTAAGGCAACACCGCTTCAGACGGTGCAGGCTTATAAAGGACATGGGGACAATCAATTATCAAAGTGGTCAGAACGTAGATACCTGGTTGGGACTTTTGAAGGAATATAATGCTAATCCGTCTGCATATCCGGATGGTTATGCAATGGTGGACGGTTGCGCTATAGTCTGGCAGAAACCAATCTGTTTGATGATATGATGGAGACCGGTTTCCAGCAGACGCACAATCTTTCTGTAGGTGGCGGCACGAAAGATATATCTTATCGTTTCTCCTTCGGTATGGTGAATGAAAATGGGGTACTGGCTTCGGATAAAGATACGTACAAGCGTTACAATGTGTCTTCTTATCTCCGTTCAGATGTGTTTTCATGGATTACTCCGGAATTGGATATTAAATATACGAACTCGAACTCTTCATTGCCGGAAACTTCCGGAGGATATGGTATATGGGGAGCAGCAGTCGCATTCCCTTCTTATTTCCCTACTGGAACAATGAATATTGACGGCGAAGAATTACCGATCAATACTCCTCGTAATCTTGATTGATCTGGCATATCCGACAACTATTCAAAGAATAATCCTCGTATTTTCGGAAAGGTTACGATCAGTCCTTTGAAGAATGTGAAGTTGATTGGTGAGTATACATTCAATCATCTAAGTAACGAGAAAACGAAATTTGAGAAGAAGTTCTATTATGCACATGGAGGTAACTTTGTGAAAGAGGTTTCCACTGCCAATTCCAAGTATGAATATTCCAATGGTATTACGGATTATAATGCATTGAACTTCTATGCTAACTATAACAACTCATGGGGCAAGCATGAAGTCACCGTGATGGGAGGTTTCAATCAGGAGAGCAGTGACTATCGCTATGCGGAAATGTCGCGTATGAACATGATTAACGAAGACCTTCCTTCTATATCGCAGGCTACAGGAGATTATTTCGCTAAAGATAAATTCGAACCCTATACAGTAAGAGGATTATTCTATCGTATCAACTACTCCTTTGCCGGCAAATATCTGATTGAAACGAACGGACGCTATGACGGCTCTTCCAAATTTCCGAAGAATAGCCGTTTCGGTTTCTTCCCTTCGGTTTCCGCCGGATGGCGTATCAGCGAGGAAGCGTTTATGAAACCTTTGAACTCTGTTCTTTCGAACTTGAAATTGCGTGGTTCTTGGGGTAATATTGGAAATCAGAGCATCACTCCTTACGCATATATTCCCGGTATGGATGCGGAACAGGCTTATTGGACTGTTTCCGGTATTAAAGTTACTACTTTGAAACCAGCTGCTTTGGTTAGCAATAGCTTTACTTGGGAAAAGTAACGACAATTGATGTCGGATTCGATCTTGGGCTATTGGATAACAGATTGAATATGGTGTTCGACTGGTATCGTAGAGATACTAAGGGTATGCTTGCTCCGGGCTCTGAACTTCCGGGTGTATTAGGTGCAAGTGCCCCTTTACAGAACACGGCTGACCTTCGTTCTAAAGGTTGGGAAATCTCGGTTGACTGGAACGATCAGATCGGAAAAGTGAAATATAGCATAGGCTTTAATCTTTACGATGCGAAAACAAAGATTACTAAATACAACAACGAAACAGGACTGTTTGGCAAGGACAAGAACGATAATGAAACATATCGCGTAGGAATGGAACTGGGTGAAATTTGGGGGTATGTGACCGATCGTTTGTACACAGTGGATGATTTCGATGCAGATGGCAAACTGAAACCGGGTATTGCTAAAGTGGAAGGTTATAATCCGAATCCGGGAGATATATTATATAAGGACTTGGATGGTAATGATATTATCAACAGTGGTACCAGTACAACGAAAGATCCGGGAGACCGTAAAATCATTGGTAATAATACCCGGCGTTATCAGTATGGTATTCATGGTAGTGCAAGTTGGAACGGTTTTTCTCTGTCATTCTTGCTGCAAGGAGTTGGTAAACGAGATTTGTGGGTGATGAACGATCTGTTTTATCCGCATTATGATGCTTGGACTACCGTTTATGATTCACAGTTGAATTATTGGACTCCGGAAAATACGAATAGTTATTTCCCCCGTATTTATGAGAAAGCGGCCGGAAATACAGATGCCAATACACGTGTACAGACCCGTTATCTGCAGGATGGATCGTACTTAAGTATTCGTAATATAACGCTTTCTTATAATTTCCCGTCCAAGTGGATGACTAAGATCGGTGTCAATAATCTGGCTGTCTTCTTTAGCGGTGAGAATCTTTATACATTCGATCATTTGCCGAAAGGACTTGATCCGGAACGTTCTGTCACGGATGACTTGGGACAACGCGGTTTTACCTATCCGTATATGCGGCAGTATTCGTTTGGTATCAACCTTTCATTCTGATTGTTTCACTATTTAAAAGAGTAATTGTTATGAAGAAATATATACTATGTGTAAGCGTTAGTCTTTGTTTGTTGATGTCGTCTTGTCTAAATGACGAATTTCTGGAGGTTTATCCCAAAGGACAGCAAACAGAAGCATCGGTCTTTACTACCTATGACAACTTTAAAACGTATACATGGGGATTGTATAACGTGTTCTTCGGATATACGTATGATACAGGGCAAACGGATGAAATTTTCCGTGGTGATTTTGAATCGGATAACATGATAAAAGGATTGGATGGATATGAAGGTCAGTGGGCATATCGCAAAGCAAAGGCTACGGATGAATCTAAAGATTGGGATTATGATTATATCCGTCGTGTTAACCTGATGCTCGATAATATTGATCATTCGGAAATGAGTGAAACCGAGAGGAGCATTGGAGAAGTGTGGGATATTTCTTCCGTTCTTATAAATACTTTCAGATGCTTTCTAAATTTGGTGATATTCCTTGGGTAGAGCATGCTTTGACTGAGGAAAGTCCGAGCTTTATGGAAAACGTGATAGTCGTGACTTGGTGGCTTCCAATATTCTGTCTAATTTGAAATATGCGGAAACACATATTGGCAGTAATATCGAAGCGGATGGGAAAAATACAATTAATATGTATGTGGTGAAAGCTCTTATTTCCCGTTTTGCTTTATTTGAAGGAACTTGGAGAAAATATCATGGTTTGTCGGGGAGCGGATACTTATCTGGAAGAATGTGCCCGTGCTTCTGAAGAGGTGATTAAGCAATATCCGAATGTGCATCCTAAATATGATGAGTTGTTTAATTCGGAAACACTGGATGGGGTGACAGGTATTCTTTTGTATAAGGCTTATGAAACCGGACAGTTAATGCATGGCCTGCCACGCATGGTGCGTACCGGTGAATCTTATATTGAGGCGACAAAGGATGCGGTAGACAGTTATCTGTGTACGGATGGACGTCCGGTAAGTACTACCACCAGTCGTTATGGCGGTGATAAGAATATGTATGGACAATTCCGTGATCGTGATTACCGGTTGTATCTGACGATCTGTCCTCCATATATGGTGAAGAAAGAAAACGGACCCAGTACGGCTGATTGGAAATATACGGATAATGCACAGGACAGGGAATTTATAGATTTAATGGCTACGATTTCCGGTGAAACTTATCATCGTTTGCCGTCTTCCAATTTTAAAGGATTCACCGTGCAAGGACAACCTCACTTTAAGAATATGAACTGGGGACAGGGCTGGAACGCTTCCCAAATGGGCTTCTGGGTATGGAAATATTATAATACACATACTGTAGCTACCAACGCGAATGGGGTGAATACAACAGATGCCCCACTGTTCCGTATAGGTGAGGTGATGGTAAACTATGCCGAAGCGATGTGCGAATTGAACAAGTTCGACCAGGCTGCTGCGGATAAGTCTATTAACAAACTTCGGGCAAGAGCTAATGTGGCGAAAATGGTGGTGAATGATATTAATGATGCTTTTGATCCGAAGCGTGATCCTTCCGTTCCTGCTCTTTTTGTCGGAAGTGCGTAGAGAGAGACGAGTTGAATTGATGGGCGAAGGTTTCCGTTTGGATGATTTGCGCAGGTGGAAGAAAGGAGACTATGTTAACAAACAACCGCTGGGTGCCTATGTGACAGGGGCTTCGGCCAAGAATTTGAAAGTAACGGGTGGTGCAGGTGCTGATGAAGGATATGTTTATTTCTTTGATACCCCGCTTGGATGGCAGGAACATTATTATCTGTATCCGTTGCCTTTGAAGCAATTGGCGTTAAATACGAATTTGGAACAAAATCCGGTATGGACAAAGTAATTTTAAATTGAAATGATGCACAAGACCTGTAATATTTTAGTATATTGCAGGTCTTGAAAATTTAAGGTAGAAAATGAAAAATAGAATATCAATAAAATATGCGTTTTTTTGTGGAACAGCTTGCTGCATCTCATCTATACTACGTGCACAACAGGATGCATCCCAAATGAATGTGCTTTTTATAATGGCTGATGATATGCGCCCCGAACTGGGGTGTTACGGGTAGATGTAGTGAAAACTCCTAATATGGACCGTTTGGCGGCAAGTGGCGTCTTGTTTCAGAATGCGTATTGTAATATTCCTGTGAGTGGGGCATCCCGGGCTAGTTTATGGACGGGTGTATATCCTCATTACCCCGATCGCTTTATTAGTTTTTCCGCCTATGCCAGCAAAGATTGTCCCGAAGCAATACCTATTTCGGGATGGTTCACCCGGAATGGTTATCATACTATTTCGGACGGCAAGGTGTTTCATCATATCAGCGATCATGCGGATTCGTGGAGTGAGCCTCCTTACCGGAAACATCCGGATGGATATGATGTATATTGGGCGGAATATAATAAATGGGAACTTTGGATGAATTCGGAATCGGGAAAAACGGTTAATCCGAAAACGATGGGGACCTTTTGTGAATCTGCTGATGTTCCTGATACTGCCTATGATGATGGGAAACTTGCAAACCGAGCTATTCGTGACTTGAAAAGGATGAAGGAGGCTGGCAAACCTTTCTTCTTGGCTTGTGGTTTCTGAAACCTCATTTGCCGTTTAATGCCCCAAAGAAATATTGGGATTTGTATAAGCGGGAAGAGATACCTTTGGCTTCCAACCGTTTCAGACCGGAAGGCTTGCCGGAGCAGGTTCGTAATTCAAGCGAGATATATGCGTATGCACGGGTTGCGGATACGAGTGATATTGACTTCCAGCGGGAGGTAAAACATGGATATTATGCTTGTTTGAGTTATGTGGATGCGCAGATCGGCAAGGTATTGGATGCATTGGATGAACTGGGATTATCGGATAATACAATTGTGGTTTTGTTGGGGGATCATGGCTGGAATCTGGGAGAACATGATTTTATAGGTAAACATAATCTGATGAATACTTCTACTCATGTACCGTTGATTATCCGTGTGCCGGGAATGAAAAAGGAAAAAAACAAAATCGATGGTGGAATTTGTTGATTTGTACCCGACTTTATGTGAACTTTGTAAACTGCCTGTTCCCGCTGAACAGTTAAGCGGGCAAAGCTTTGCCGGGGGTATTCAAGAATCTGAAAGCTAAGACGAAAGATGAAGTCTATATTCAGCGGGAAGGGGGAGACAATGCGGTTGATCAGCGTTTTAGTTATGCGGAATGGATGAAACGCGACGTGAAGAAAGCCAGTATGTTGTTTGACCATCGGATTGACGGGAAGGAAAACAAGAATCGGGTCGATGAAAAAAAATATAAGAATAAGGTTGAATCATTATCTTCTTTTATCAGAATAAAGAAGTCATCATTAAAGAAATAATATGAAAACAGTTTTATTACAGTCCAGCCGTTTGGTATCGGTTGTTTTATTCATGCTTTACGGAATGTCGATGTTTGCCCAGCGACAGGATATCTTGCTAAATAATGATTGGAATTTCCGGTTTTCGCATCAGGTACAGAAGGGAACAGGGGTAAGAGTTGATTTGCCTCATACTTGGAATGCGCAGGATGCTTTGTCCGGTAAGATAGACTATAAACGGGGGAATTGGTAATTATGAGAAGAATTTATTTATTCGTCCCGAATGGAAAGGAAAACGTCTTTTTATTCGTTTCGAAGGAGTGAATAACATTGCAGATGTGTTTATAAATCGCCGTCATATCGGTGAACATCGTGGAGGATACGGAGCTTTTTGTCTTTGAAATAACCGGAGAGGTGGAATATGGAAAAGAAAACTCTATATTAGTACGGGTGAATAATGGTGAACAGTTGGATATTATGCCTCTGGTGGGTGACTTTAATTTTTACGGAGGTATTTATCGTGATGTACATTTGTTGATTACTGATGAGGCATGTATTTCTCCTTTGAATTATGCTTCCCCGGGAGTTCGTCTGATACAGGATAGTGTGAGCCATCGGTATGCTAAGGTACGGGCTATTGTTGATTTATCAAACGGGAGTACTGGTAATCAGGAAGTGGAGCTTAACGTACGCCTGTTAGATGGTCAAAGGGTGGTGAAAGAAGGAACAAAGAATGTGAATCTTTCTGGAAACGAAGTAATGCAGCAGGAACTTACATTTGAAATCGATCAGCCTCATTTGTGGAATGGTCGTCAGGATCCTTTCCTTTATCAGGCGGAAGTGACTCTTTTCCGGAATGGTCAGATGGTAGATCGTGTTACACAACCGTTGGGACTTCGTTTTTACCGGATCGACCCTGATAAAGGTTTTTTCCTGAATGGAAAACATTTGCCTCTTCAAGGCGTTTGCCGTCATCAGGATAGGAGTGAGGTGGGCAATGCGCTGCGCCCGCAACACCATGAGGAAGATGTGGCATTGATGTTGGAGATGGGAGTGAATGCTGTTCGTTTGGCGCATTATCCGCAGGCTACTTATTTTTATGATCTGATGGATAAAAATGGTATTATTGTATGGGCTGAAATACCTTTTGTGGGTCCTGGTGGATATAATGATAAAGGTTTTGTGGATTTACCTGCTTTCCGTGCCAACGGAAAAGAGCAGCTCAAAGAACTGATTCGTCAACATTATAATCATCCTTCTATTTGTGTATGGGGGCTGTTTAATGAGTTGACGGAGTTGGGAGATAATCCGGTTGAGTACATCAAAAAATTAAATGTGCTGGCACATCAGGAAGATACTACCCGGCCTACGACCTCCGCAAGTAATCAAATGGGAGATTTGAATTTCATAACGGATGCTATTGCTTGGAACCGTTATGATGGATGGTATGGTGGCACTCCCGCTGATTTGGGGAAATGGTTGGATCGAATGCATAAGGATCATCCGGAAATATGTATTGCTATCAGTGAATATGGTGCCGGTGCAAGTATTTACCATCAACAAGATTCGTTGGTTAAAACTGTACCAACCAGTTGGTGGCATCCTGAAAACTGGCAGACGTATTATCACATTGAAAACTGGAAAACAATCTCTTCCCGTCCTTATGTATGGGGGAGCTTTGTCTGGAATATGTTTGATTTTGGCGCTGCACATCGCACTGAAGGAGACCGTCCCGGAATTAATGATAAAGGTTTGGTTACCTTCGACCGGAAAGTTCGTAAAGATGCTTTCTACTTCTATAAGGCCAACTGGAATAGGGAAGAACCAATGCTTTATTTAACAGGCAAACGTAACACAGTACGTACACAACATTTGCAAACAATTACTGCTTTCACGAATCTGTCAGGAGCCGAATTGTTTGTAAACGGTAAGAGTTATGGTAAAAGCAACACCGGATTCGTATGCTATTCTGGAATGGAAAAATGTGGAACTGCAACCAGGTGAAAATGAAATAAAGGTTGTTTCCACTAATAAGAAGTTACCTTTGAGCGATAGTTTTCATTGTAGATTGTGATAGGTAGTTTAAATGCTAATCGGAAAGAGCACTGTAAACAAAGTAGGTTTGCAGTGCTTTTTTTCTAGGGGTTTCTCTTTTGGGAGATAATAATCCTTCCTGAATCTATAACAGCGGATAATGATACTCCAACAGTATAACAGATCATATCTGACCATAGAAAACCATGTCCAAAGATTAATGCTCCAAGTGTGGTGTTTCGTACAGTATTTGCCCAGTCTGCTTGGTATAGTTGGCTAATTTCTATACAATAAGAAAATAATAAGGAAATAACAATGGTCTTGAGTATAGATAATGACAGGAAAAGAAAGCGTATTCCACAATACACCATGGCTGCCCAAAGCGTATCGCCTGAATACTCTGCGATAAATTCGGGCAATATATCACCATGTTTTCGGGAAGCCAATCCTAACACTATAATTGCGGAAGTAATTGCTAAATAAATCAACGTTTGTTTTTCACGCAGTAATGTTTTAGTATGGTGCAAATTTATAAAATTAAGTTGGATAACTTGGCAGGATGGATCAAACTCTGATAAAAAACAGATTTTATTTACATACTAAACTTTTCGTTCTTTTGAAATGTTATAAGGTCGTTCGAGCTTTATCTCGATAAATGTGTTCATAACCAACCGATTTACGCAATTGTTGTGGAAACGGCTGCAGTTGGTCACTTAAAAATTAGTAATTAAAATAATAGAGTTATGAAGAATCTTTTTCGACCGTTGTTAGTACTGACAGGATGTATAGTATTGGCGAGTTGTGTAAGTCAGAAGCAATTTAAAGGTTTAAAAACAGATTATACAAAGTTGCAAAAAGAATATCAGGAAAGTCAATTGCAGCTAAGAGAAAATCAGGCACGTTCAACAAGTCTTGAGGAGAGACTTGCCGAAGCGCAGCGGAATAATAGTGAGTTACGCAAGAGCTTGTCCGATATGCAAAAGCATCTTGAATAAGAGTCTTACACAGAGCTCTCAAGGGAATATGAATATGGGTAAGTTAATAGATGAGATCAATGCTTCAAACCGTTTCATCCAGCATTTGGTTAAAAAGAAAAGAATAGATCAGACTCTTTGAATCTCGTAATGGTCAATAAACTTACCCGTTCGCTTACCCGTGAAGAGATGCGTGACTTGGATATTAAGGTATTGAAAGGTGTTGTATATATTTCCTTAGCAGAATAACATGCTTTATAAATCAGGAAGTTATGAAATTAGCAATAAAGCAGAGGCTGTGCTTAGTAAAATAGCCAAAATCATTCAGGACTACAAAGATTATGATGTTCTGGTAGAAGGAAATACAGATACCGATCCGATATCTCGTACGAATATACGTAATAATTGGGATTTGAGTGCGTTGCGTGCTTCATCTGTTGTTCAGGCATTACAGAATATTTATGGTATAAATCCCAAACGCCTGACTGCTGCCGGTCGAGGTGAATTTAATCCGGTAGCCGGTAATGATACGGCAGAAGGAAAAGCTCGTAACCGCCGGACCGAGATTATTATAACTCCTAAACTGGATCAGTTTATGGATTTGATAGATCAGGCTCCTGATAATTCTTCATCAGGTATAATGGGGATGAGAATACAAAAGAGTAAAGGAAATATTTCCATCTAGGGCTAATAATAAAGCGATGAATTTGAATTCATCGCTTTATTATTAGCAATTTGAAACAGATACAGTAAAGTGTTAGAGGTATCTATATTTTATTTTCAGAGCTTGAGAAATTGCTCTATTTTATAGAGAGTCCGATTTGAAATAGTATTGCTGATTTTAAATGTTTTCGGCAAATGGACCTATTTTGAAAATTCAAACTCATATGGATAAGGAGTTTGATTCCATGAAACCCATTCTATCTTTCCATAATTATGCAAATCACATGGGAAAACCACAGAATAGTCCCATGGATTATATCGATATGGTATGTCAACATATTGACAAGCATATTTATTTGAATATAGCCAATGATATCCTGTTTTAGAGTCGCTATATATTGCTACCATAAAATATTTACCAATCTTTACTTTAGCGGAAGTATATGTTTCCTTTATTGACGAGGCAAATATAGAATAAGTAGCATCAACTATGCTACCATCTTTCTTTTAATTTTTGATTTTGACAGCAAATTCCAAGTTTCATCTTGTATTTTTTGATAATCAAGTATATTCCCTGAAAAAAGTTTGCTTTTCACATCAAATTCCTCATTGTTGTCAGCCTTAAATAATAAAAATGTGGTGGAAATATTTTCGTAATCAGACTCTGGAGTAAGAGCTTTGTATCCATTTAGCCAAATTTCCTGAATGTCACTTTTTCTTCATCACTTTTACTACATCCAACTACTATCAGTGCAGTCATAATTAAAAATAGAAGTTTTTTCGGGCTGACCCCAAAGGAACCCTGAATGCATTTGATGCTGTCAAGTTTCTCTTGGTATTCATTGAGTATATTACGTAGTTTGGTATTGATTAGTGCTGCGTCTGGACGTTTGACTACTTGTCCGTTTTTGAATTGTGAAAGACTGTCGACTTTGAATCAGTGACAATGTACTTTGTTTCTTCTTTGTGATGGATGGCTATACAAATTTTGTGAGATCCATCACTTAACACCTTTGCTGGGATTGATTCCGCTGCGATTCGAACGCAGGACCCACGCCTTAGAAGGGCGTTGCTCTATCCAGCTGAGCTACGGAACCAGCCTTATTTGCGGATGCAAAGGTAGTGCTTTTTATGAAAATTCAAAAACTTTCCGGCACTTTTTTATTCATATTTTTCTTTGTGGCTATGAATCAGTAATTTATAAAAGAGAAATATTTTGTTTACTTATATGATTGGGGAGGAATGAATAGGAAAACGTCATTTTTACGAAGAATAACGAAAGTTATATAGGTTTCAAAAAACTCAAAAAAATAAAATACGGTTGTGTTTTTCTATTATAACTTCTACTTTTGAACGATAAACAACTAAAAAACACATAAAGTTATGAAGAAATTGATTTTTTTATTTGCATTTTGTATTGTAGTGACTAATGTTTTTGCACAAACCGCCCCAGAGCAATTGAAAAAAGAAGGAAATGATGCATTTAATGCTAAAAATTATCCAGTAGCGTATGCGAAGTTCAGCGAATATCTGAAACAGACTAATAATCAAGATTCTGCAACAGCTTACTATTGTGGTATAGCAGCAGACGAAGTGAAAAAGTATGCGGAAGCCGTGACCTTTTTCGATATTGCTATTCAGAAAAATTTTAATATAGGAAATGCGTATGCTCGTAAAGCTTTGGCTTTAGATGCACAAAAGAAGACTGCTGAATATGTAGCTACATTAGAAGAAGGGCTGAAAGTCGATCCTAAGAATAAGACAATGGTGAAGAATTATGGTCTTCATTATTTGAAAGCAGGACTTGCAGCACAGAAAGCTGGAAAAGCAGAAGAAGCAGAAGATTGTTTCAAGAAAGTAATTCCGTTGGATCACAAGCAGTATAAAACAAATGCATTGTACAGTTTAGGAGTTCTGTGCTATAATGATGGAGCTAATATCCTGAAGAAAGCTGCTCCTTTGGCAAACTCAGACGCGGACAAATATGCTGCGGAAAAAGCGAAAGCTGATGCCAGATTCAAAGAAGCGGTAGATTATCTGGAAGAAGCTGCTAAAATATCTCCGGAAAATGAAAATGTGAAGAAGATGCTTCCTCAAGTGAAAGCTGTTATGAAGTAATTTGACCAATTTTATAAATGATAAAGGGTTGCCGATATGACACGTCGGACAACCCTTTTTTATTGCTATCTTTTTCTAATCTATACTTTTTGTGTACATTTGCCGTTCCTAAACGCTGAAATATTTTATATGCACTTATATAATAAGGAACAGGCCATCAAACGGATGAATCAGTTTGGACAACACCATCGTCCTTTCATTTTCATTATAAATTATCTACAAGATGTATCTTGTAGATCTGATTCGTAATGATTTGAGTATGGTGGCGGAACAGGTCAGGGTTGTCCGCTATCGTTATTGTGACCGGCTTGAAACCAATAAGGGACCTATCTTTCAGACAAGCTCCGAAATATGTGGTGTCTTGCCCGATGATTACCCGTCGCATATAGGAGATATTATATTTCGTTTGTTACCAGCCGGTTCCATAACCGGAGCGCCCAAATCCAAGACGATGGATATTATTGAAGAAGCGGAAAATTATGAGCGTGGATTTTATACGGGCATAATGGGTTATTGTGACGGCAGGACTTTAGACAGTGCGGTGATGATCCGTTTTTTAGAACAGGAAGGAGAGAATCTTTATTATAAGGCGGGGGGAGGAATCACTTCAAAGAGTGATTTACAAAGTGAATATAATGAAATGATACAGAAGATTTATGTACCCATTTATTGAAACTATACGGATAGAACAAGGAAAAGCGTGTAATTTGTCTTATCATAATGAAAGACTGAACAATACCCTTCATCATTTCTGGCCAGACTGTGCCGGCATAGAATTAGGTGAATACCTGAAATTGACACCGGAGATGAGCGGAATGAAATGTAGGGTGATTTATGATGGAGGTGGAATAAAAGAAATTAGTTATGAAGCCTATCAGATGCGTCCGGTACATTCTTTGCAGTTGGTTTATTCGGATGATATAGATTATACTTATAACAGAGACAGAAGAGTCTGTTTTTTGATAAATGTGTTAGAGCATCGGTTTTATTAAGCCGATGCTTTTTTTATGTCCTTTACCCCCTTTTGTAGTTTATATGAAATAAAATTTGTACGTTTGTAGATAATAATAGAAAATGATAAAGATGAACATACCCGTTATCTTTCAGTTTTTAAAAGATCTTTCCGCGAATAATAATCGCGAGTGGTTTAATGAGCACAAGGCAGAATATGAAATAGCCCGTGCCGAGTTCGATAACTTCTCTGGCAACAGTGATTGCCCGTATATCTCTGTTTGACGAAACGATTCGGGGAATTCAACCCAAAGAATGTACTTATCGTATTTACCGGGATACCCGCTTCTCTGCAGATAAAACACCCTATAAAATACATTTTGGCGGATATATTAATGCGAAAGGCAAGAAATCAAACCATTGCGGATATTATGTCCATTTGCAACCGAATGGTTCTATGCTTGCCGGAGGAAGCTTCTGTCTACCTTCAAATGTCCTTGAAAGCAGTCCGTCAGTCTATTTATGACAATATCGAAGAAGTTGTTGCTATTGCAGAAGATCCGGAATTTAAGAAATACTTTCCGGTGATAGGGGAGGATTTCTTGAAAACCGCTCCTAAAGGCTTCCCGAAAGACTTCAAACATGTCGACTATTTGAAGTGCAAAGAGTATGTTTGCTCTTATAATGTTCCTGATGACTTCTTTACCCGGCCGGATATGTTGGAACAGATCGACAAAGCGTTCCGCCAGTTCAAGCGGTTTGCTGATTTTATAAACTACACTATTGATGATTTTGAATAATCCCTGGAATATAAACTTTAAAATTGAACTTGATATGGTAGTAGATACTTTAGAAAATCTGGAGAAATATGCGTCTTTGAACCCTCTGTTTGCACAAGCCATCGACTTCTTGAAGTCTCATGACCTCCAAGCCATGGAAGTTGGTAAGACGGAACTGAAAGGGAAAGATTTGTTGGTAAATATAGCACAAACCAAACCTAAAACAAAGGAAGAAGCCAAACTGGAAACGCACAAAGACTTTATTGATATCCAGATTCCTCTGTCAGGTACGGAAATCATGGGATATACCACTGCAAAAGATTGTATTCCGGCAGATGCGCCTTATAATGCGGAAAAAGATATTACTTTTCTTCGAAGGATTGGCAGAAACATACGTTGCCGTAAAACCGGGAATGTTTGCTATCTTCTTTCCTCAAGACGGACATGCCTCCCGGCATTACTCCGGAGGGTGTGAAAAAAGTAATAGTAAAAGTAAAAGCATAATCTAAATTCAATTCTGATATGGAAAAGACACTTAATCTCGTAAAAAATGATCCCTGGCTGGAACCTTTTGCCGGTGCTATCACCGGGCGTCATCAGCATGTATTAGACAAGGAAGCTGAATTGACGAATAAAGGCAAACAAACTCTTTCGGACTTTGCATCGGGGTATCTTTATTTTGGATTGCACCGTACTGCCAAGGGATGGACTTTTCGTGAATGGGCACCTAATGCTACACATATTTATATGGTAGGTACATTCAATAATTGGGAAGAAAAAGCAGCCTATAAGCTGAAAAAACTAAAGAATGGCAATTGGGAAATTAACCTGCCGGCGGATGCCATTCATCATGGCGATCTCTACAAATTGAATGTATACTGGGATGGTGGTCAAGGTGAGCGTATTCCAGCTTGGGCTACACGGGTGGTGCAGGATGAACAGACCAAGATATTCAGTGCGCAGGTATGGTCTCCGGAGAAACCCTATAAATTCAAAAGAAGAAAACATTTAAGCCCGACACGAATCCACTGTTGATTTACGAATGCCATATCGGTATGGCACAACGGGAGGAGAAAGTCGGCAGCTATAATGAGTTTCGTGAAAAGATTCTTCCGCGCATAGCCAAAGACGGATATAATTGTATTCAGATTATGGCAATCCAGGAACATCCGTATTATGGAAGTTTCGGCTATCATGTTTCCAGCTTCTTTGCGGCTTCTTCGCGTTTCGGTACTCCCGACGAATTGAAAGCCTTGATCGATGCGGCTCATGAGATGGGAATTGCTGTAATTATGGATATCGTTCACTCTCATGCTGTGAAGAATGAGGTGGAAGGCTTAGGTAATTTTGCTGGTGATCCGAATCAATATTTCTATCCAGGTGCCCGAAGTGAACACCCGGCATGGGACTCGCTTTGCTTCGATTATGGAAAAAACGAAGTGATCCACTTCCTATTGTCCAACTGCAAGTACTGGCTGGAAGAGTATAAGTTTGACGGATTCCGTTTTGACGGAGTGACGTCTATGTTGTATTATAGTCACGGTTTGGGTGAGGCATTCTGTAACTATGGGGATTACTTCAACGGTCACCAAGATGATAATGCCATCTGTTACCTGACGTTGGCAAACAAGTTGATTCATGAAGTTAATCCTAAAGCTATCACAATTGCGGAAGAGGTTTCGGGTATGCCAGGACTTGCCGCAAAGGTGGAAGATGGAGGATACGGCTTCGATTATCGTATGGCCATGAATATCCCCGATTATTGGATCAAGACAATCAAAGAGAAGATAGATGAAGATTGGAAACCATCCAGCATGTTTTGGGAAGTAACTAATCGTCGGCAAGACGAAAAAACAATATCTTACGCAGAAAGTCATGATCAGGCATTGGTAGGCGATAAAACCATTGTTTTCCGTTTGATAGATGCCGATATGTACTGGCACATGCAGAAGGTGACGAAAATTATGTTGTCAACCGTGGTATTGCTTTGCATAAAATGATCCGCCTGCTGACCTCTTCACTATCAACGGTGGTTATCTGAACTTCATGGGTAATGAATTCGGACATCCGGAATGGATAGATTTTCCCCGCGAAGGTAATGGATGGTCGTGCAAGTATGCCCGCCGTCAATGGAATTTGGTAGATAATAAGAATCTTACTTATCACTATATGGGAGACTTTGATGCGGAAATGCTGAAAGTTCTCAAGAGTGTGAAAGACTTCCAGGCGACACCAGTTCAGGAAATATGGCATAATGATGGTGATCAGGTACTGGCATATGGCCGGAAGGATCTGATATTTGTCTTCAACTTTAATCCGAAGCAGTCGTTTACTGACTATGGATTTCTGGTGACTCCGGGAGCTTATGAAGTGATATTGAACACTGACGACGTAGCATTTGGAGGAAACGGTTTGGCAGACGACTCTGTAGTGCACTTCACGAATACTGATCCGTTGTACAGTAAAGAAAAGAAAGAGTGGTTAAAACTCTACATACCTGCACGTACCGCTGTAGTGCTTAGAAAGAAAAATAATTTTATCTTTAAACCAATAAGCCCCCGCAATATTCAATAATATTTGTGCAGGGGCTTTTTGGTTTATTACCCTATTCTATGATTTAGTTCTAGTTTGCCAGAAATGTACTTGGCCCGAGAATATCATGTAAATAACTCACGTTGCGCGTTTTCAACAAAACGCCCTTGTGGAGTATAGAATAACTGATATTTAATGTCAACGTTATCTTGGCCTACTTTAATCACAATAATAGCTTGCCATTTGGGAAACTCTACCATTGTCACATTATCTACCACCCAACTAGCGTATGGCCCGGATACAAAAGGCATTATAGACTGTTGGGGTCAGTCGGTCGAGACTGACAAGGTCAGTCAGTGTCATCACCCATTGCCCCCGGACGTTGAACCACACATTTTTAGTAAATCCGTTCATTACAAAGTTGGCACAATAATATCCATCGTCTTGTGACCAGGCAATGCCATTTGCTTTAGGATACATTTTCTTGAAAGTTGACTGTACATTGCCGGGAGGGGTATCTCCAAAGACAGATGTAGATAATAGCAGAAACAGTGTGATCGCACAAATCATAAATTTTTTCATAAGCTTTGAGTTTAGAGAATTAGTAATTGTCTAATTAAAACAGCCTTTTTGAATATTTGTTTGAATGATGTACATAAAATAATCCCCGGTCATTCATAAGTGGCCGAGGATGAAGAGTATACAGATCTTAGGCTTTTTACTTAAAAAGTAATCTTTAAAATCTTTCCGTTATAACCTCCGACCGAAACATCCTGTCGGTTTATAAGGTAATAAGCTGATTTCTTCTTTAGCACCGGTCATCAAATCAATGGCCTGATAAGACTCCATTTGAGGAATCTGCAAAAAGTCGAAGGCATGTGAAGGCACGTTGATGGCAACATCTACCAGTTGACTATCGAAATTAATAACGAAAAACAAAAGTTCGTTTTTGTATTTCCTCATAAAAGTATATTGTTTATGCTCATTGAAACGCCATCCGTTTATATTGGCATACATCAAGTCAAAGAATACCCCCTTTTTGATTGCCTGCTCTTCGTTGCAAAGCGTCAGTACTTTTTGATAGATAGAGTAGAGGTGCTTATGATCTTCGGTGAGCATTTTTCCATCAAACTTTCCTCCGTTGCGCCAGCGACGGATGGTCTCTACGCTCCAGTAGTCAAAGATGGTGGTCCGCCCGTCTCTTCCGCTGAATCCTTCGCTATCCATTCCCAGTTCTCCGAACTCCTGACCGATAAATCATCATAGGATTGGTGTTCATACATGCAGAAACGATGAGTGCCGGGATCCCTTTACGCGGGTTTCCGGCAAAGAAATCAGATGCGATGCGTTGTTCGTCATGATTCTCAAGGAAATTAAGCATTTTTTCTCAATCCCGTTCAGACTTTGCCAGCAATGTGTAATGGCAGTAGCAGATTCATATCCACAAGCTACATTACGTAACGTGTATCATACAGGCCTACCTTATCATACTAGATAATCAAACTTACCACGGAACAGATAGCTACGGTATTCACCTGGATTGTAAACCTCTGCGATGAAAAGTATTTCAGGATAAGCCTCTTTAACTTGTGGAATAGCCCATTCCCAGAATTCTACAGGAACCATTTCCGCCATATCACAACGGAAACCATCGATACGCTTTGACGCCCAGAATAAAAGAATGTCCAGCATCTTTATCCAGGTGTCCGGAGTTGGGGAGAAATGGCAAGTGCCGCCATTCAGATAATCTACGCCATAGTTTAATTTCACCGTTTCGTACCAGTCGGTGATATTGGGTGTAGCATCAAAACGATTGTTACCGGTCGCTTTCGCCGGGAATTCATGGTAAGGCTCTGCTGCACCTTCTTTCATATCGAACTGGGCACGGAGTTCCGCTTGCGGAATATAATAGAAATTATTATATGGGCTGAAAGATTGGCTGGAGTCATCGTTAGCCCCCAATTCGGTCGTACCGTCCGGTTGTGCATCCGAGTGATATTGGCGTGCTACGTGATTAGGTACAAAATCAATAATTACTTTCAGACCTGTGCGATGAGTGCGATGTACCAGATTCTCAAATTCTTTCATGCGTCCTGGCACGTCATTTGCCAAGTCGGGATCTACATCATAATAATCCTTGATAGCGTACGGAGAGCCCGCTTTGCCTTTCACAATAGCAGGATGATCCGGACTGATATTATAACGGCGATAGTCTGTTTGTGTGGCATGTTCGATAATGCCTGTATACCATATATGTGTGCTACCTAGTTTCTTTATTTCTTCTAGTGCTTTCAGTGTGAAATCCGCCATTTTCCCGCAACCATTGGTGGTAATGTCCCCATTGTAGACACAGTGGTTGTTATTATTTCCAAACAGGCGTGTGAATACTTGGTAGATAATTATTTTATTTTCGTCATTCATATAGAGTAGATTATTAATATTCGTATTCATTCTTTTTCCCGATGGATAGGAGGTTACTTCCATATTTTCCCCTTTTCTTCCAACAGTTGACTAAGCACTTCATTAGCTGTATTATATGCCTTGCTCGAAGATTTCTTCTGCTTTTTCTAGTTCCGTATTGCTATATCCGTATAAATTATAAGGCTCGATCAATAAATCGCATTTTTCTCTTTCGGGAAAAGTATTTGCGCGGAACATAAAATGGAATGAACGCATAGCGATACTTACAATATTCATTTTATAGTCCTCTGCCATGATAGGGCTTACATTGATAGCCACTACTTTATCACAAATCCTGCGAAGAGTAGAAACCGGAAGATTCATCATCAATCCTCCGTCCACATAGTTAGTGCCATCTATATTGACTGGTGCGAACATAACAGGCATACAACAAGAAGCTGCGACCCGTTCAGCTATGCTGCCCCGGTGAAAATGAACCATGCGACCATGATCGAGGTCAGTTGCTGTGATAATCAGGGGAAGTTGTAGCTCCTCCAAGTTCTTAGCCTTTACGTTTGTTCGGAGAAAGTCTATAAACTCACAAAGGTCGAATAATCCTTTTTTAGGAATAACCAATTTTGTTAAGTCCTGAAATTTATGCCCGGAAAAATAATCCAGAACTTTATGAGGCTCGTTGCCATCCGCATAGAAAACACCTGCCAGTGCTCCGGCACTTACTCCAGAGATAATATCCGGTTTGATATCATGCTCTAAAAGAGCCTGCATAACTCCCAGATGCGCAAATCCTTTAATAAATCCTCCGCTTAAAGCATAGCCTATCTGATATTTCCGGCTATTCCTGTTATTTGTGAATACCTCCATGAGTTACTTTCTTTAGTTCGCCACGAATTTAGTGAATTTATTGAAAGTAGGAGGAATATAATGAATAGTTTTTTTAAATCCATACCATCTGTCTTGTTCATAGAACAAATAAACCGTCATGGAACTTTAAAACACGGATGTTTTGATCCGCATTTAAAATATGCACAATAGAGCACAAATATACGGATGGAACCATGCCGGTCAGAATCCGAAATCGTCTATCTCAACTTTGTGCTCTTCGCTTTCTTTGAATGGTTTTGCTTCTTTTTGTACGGGATTTCCTTCGATATAGATGGCACGGAATGGACGGGCTGGGCAAACATATTCACATCCTCCACAACCTACACATATTTCTTTATTTACATGAGGAATCGTCAATCCGTCCTTATACGGCACCATCGCTACTGCTTGTGTGGGACAGTGTTCGGAGCAGGCTCCGCAACTGGTTCCATCAGTATAAACAATGCAATTTTCCTCGATAAAAACAACATATCCCATTTGTGTAAGATGTTTTTGCTCTACACTTATGGGAAGAATTGCTCCATTGGGACAGACATCTCCACAGACAGTACAGTCAAAGTTACAAAATCCTTTCTCAAAGCTAACAGTAGGTTGCATCATGCCTGCCAAGCCATACTCCATAAAAGCCGGTTTCAGGACATGAGAAGGGCATTTGCTGACACAAAGATGACAGGATGTGCATTGCTGTTGGAAGTGTTCCCGACTGATAGACCCCGGAGGAGTGATCGGATTCTCCTTTTTGTAAGCCTTTTTACCTTCCAAGCTTGCTACAGATTCCTTGGCTTGGGAGATGAGTTTGGGGGCAGCTCCGGCAGTAACAAGACCGGCAACCAAAAAACGGCGTTTGGATGAATCCGTGTCCGGTGATGATGGCACAGGGAGTTTCTACGTTTCTTGTTGTTTTTTTAAAGAAGGGGCGTAAACTAATGCCTTTTTGCTTGCATACTCCCAAACAGTTGAAACAATCTACACAGCGGCTATAATCAATGGCATGTTCTTTACTATTGATGCAGGAGGCTTTGCATTTGGTAGCACAAAGCCCGCATCCATTACATTTGGCAGTATCAATACGGACCTTGAATAATGAAAATCGGCTCAATAACCCCAATATTGTTCCTACGGGACAAATCGTATTGCACCATGTCCGTCCGTGTTTCCATGCCATTACAAAGATGACTGCAAGAGTAATAATAGCGATGAGAAGGGAAGAAATGCTCAAGATGGAGGTGTCTACCTGATAAAATGTATAATTGTCAAATCTGGCAAAGAGTGATTCCAGCAGATTATTCCCCAGCATGTAGATAGGTTTGAATATGTGCACTACCACACGTCCATACGCACTGTACGGATCGAGCAAACCAACAATAAATGTAAATCCACATAGAAACCCGACCACTGTCAGTCCGAGCATGCCCCCAGCGCAATTTGTTTTTGCAGGACTGTAACTATATCTTTTTTTTCTTTTTCCCGTTGCTTTGGAAATTCGTGCAATCACATCCTGCAAGATACCCATAGGGCAGATTGTAGAACAATATACACGCCCGAATAAAAGCGTTAACACAATGAGAAATAATAAGATACCTATACTTAGTGAAAAGATGGCTGGAATAAATTGCAAATGTGCCAGCCGATGAAAACTGTTCGGTAATATTTCTGCGAAATCGAGAAAAAAGAAAGAAATCAGCACAAATAAAAGTGCTGAGATTCCAATACGTAGCCTTCTTAACATGGTTGTTTTACATCTTAATTCGCTTGACATTCAATTTGTCAATGTTCATGGTTCCTATTTTCAATGCTTCTCCTTTAGCGAGGTGTCCCACAGTATCTAGTGGCATCTCACGTACTTGATTGAAGAATTTGGCAGCAGCCGTATCCACGGCTACAATATCCGGTGAGATAAACAATCCTTTTGCTAATACGACATCCGAGGCAGAACGTCCTCGCGGTCCGTTGGTTTTCATGATACGATAAGCGTCCACTACATTAAGCACAGCTTTCTTTTCCAGTGTGCAGATATCGGCAATACATTGCTGCAAGTCATTCTGGTGGAAAAAGCCGCGGTCCCAGACGATCCCCATATGATTTTTCATGGAGATAGTCAGATTGGCACCTCCGTGATTCTTCAGGATAGGAACATTGATCCATACATCGCAATTCAGGATGGCTTCATGTATCTTTGCTTTTTTCATCTTCTGACCGTTGGGTAAGTTTACCGGCTTGTAATAAGACTCCAGGTGGGCCGGCATAACTTTGGCTCCGGCTTCTTTTGCCGCAGCTTCGATACCGCTGTTTTTGTAGCATTTCTGCCAATCGTCGCAAGTATGGTCGAACACGACCACTTCTTTAGCTCCGGCGGCAAAACATTGTCTGACGATTTCTTTGATCAGTTTCGGATTCGTATTTCCTGCCAGTTCCGGCACTTTATCCCAACCGATATTAGGTTTTACAACCACTTTCTGTCCCGGTTTCACGAATTGCTTCATACCCCCCAGTTCGCTGATAGCACGGCGGAACATAGCTTCCGGTTCTCCACCCATGACGGCCACCAAGTCCGGTTTATCACCATTTGCTTTATTGATTGTTTGAGTCAGCACCTCCATAGCCTCCGAACGCTGTATAGTCAAGGCGGCTCCGGTGATAGCTACTGTTTTTAAAAAATCCCTTCTGTCCATTTTCTATATTAGTTTAGAGTTTGGCAATTGCCTTTCAGCAGGGCGTAGCCGCCAAACCATTGAATTAACATTCCCGGAATGCCGATACGGAAATCTTGTACTGCGATATAGAAATCTCCCTCGATCATCCATTCAAAAGCGGTTCCTATGAGTTGATAGGAGAGAATTACTCCAAGGACGGCTAACAAAGAAACGGTTTTCACGGTACGCGCAGCAAGGGCGGAAGCACCGGCAAGCAAGGTTGATTTTATCAGTATAATCGGGAGAACGGCTTCGGATGGCATGGCAAACAAGACATGATTGATGACAGGAGAAAGAACAGCTGTCAGCAATCCTACCCGAAAGCCGTATTTATAAGCGGCAATTAAGGTAAAAAGTAAATTGGTAATAAAGTCGGTCCACCGTAAGGAACGAGGTGGCACAGTTGTGGAAGTGCGATGTTGCCTGCTACGAATAACAGGGCGAACAGGTAAGTTTTCACATTGCTGTAATTCAGCGAATAGAGTTTGGCGGATGTTTCCATTTTCATTGATGACTTTAATGTTTAGATTGATGATATCTTAAAAGATTAGACTATTCTCGTTTGAAAAAGTTTAATCGGTCTCATAATTTCTTGGCCGGTCAAATCATGATTGGGCTTTGATGTTTACAAAAGTAGTACAAATTTTCAATGAAACGTATTATTTTATCGCTTTTTGTTTATTCATTGAAGTGCGTGAACCGGAACAGTGGATTTCTCCTTCCGGTGACAATGAAAAAAATGTATGATTTATGAATCATCGGTGTTTGTGTTTATAATAAACTTTGTGATAGTTTTAGTAAAACGGTATCTGAGTTTATTATAAACGATGTAATCCGTTTATGGCTTTCTGTGCTGAAATTTGGCAACAAAAAAGGCTGCGATTTCCATTGGAAGTCGCAGCCTTCAGCTTGTATACCGATGACTCATATCTTATTCGTTATAGGGAAATAGATATGTCTTGTTGTAATATTGTACTTTTCCTTACGGACTGATCAATCTTGACTGTATGTTGCCGTTCATGTGATACATTACAGCAGGTGTGTTGAAAGACAGACTTCTTTTCATTGGTTACGGTTTTATAGGTTTATTATTGTTCTGCTTACAAATATACAACATTAAAAGGCTTTGTCAAGTCTGACAGTAATAACCCGTTAAACTCTGAAAAAAGTATCCTGTTTAGAAATTAATATCGGATACGTTCTTCTTGCATTCTTCAAGTCTTTCCAGCGCCTCCTTGGATAACTGCGGATAATGTAAGTCCAGTTTTTCCATGCGTTCACAGATAATTTGCCCGACGGCATATCGCATGAACCACTTGTTGTCTGCCGGAATCACATACCACGGGGCAATCTCTGTTGAAGTTTCTGTCAGTACATCCGAGTAGGCTTTCATGTAGTCGTCCCAGTATTGGCGTTCCTTGACGTCGGCAGAAGAGAATTTCCAGTTCTTTGATTCATCGTTCAGTCTCTCCATGAATCGTTTCTTTTGTTCGGCTTTCGAAACGTTCAGAAAGAATTTGATGATGACCGTCCCGTTTTCAGTCAGATAACGTTCGAAATCATTAATCTGCCGGTAGCGGCGTTTCCAGAAAGCCGTTGTCTATATCTTCCGTTTTTAGTATTCCGGGTAGCTTGCTGGATAACAGGATTTCGGGATGCACTTTGGCTATTAGTACATCTTCATATTGGGAACGGTTGAAGATTCCGATTCGTCCCCGTTCGGGGAGCGAACGATTGATTCTCCATAAGTAGTCATGATCCAGTTCTTCGGCAGAAGGTTGCTTAAAGGAGTACACCTGACACCCTTGCGGATTGATACCGGACATTACGTGCTTGATCGTTCCGTCTTTTCCGGCAGCGTCCATCGCCTGAAAAATAACCAGAACTGAGTAGCGGTCTTGTGCATAAAGCATACTTTGCAGTTCTGATAGCTTTTCTATATTTTGGACTAATTGTTCTTTGGCATCCTGTTTGGACATATCAGCAGTAAATGAGGGATTGAAATCGGATACATGATGTTCTTTGCCCGGTTTGGCTGTAAGCTCTTTTAAGACTTCTTTTTTCATTGTTGTATATTTAGGTTGTTATAGGTATATAACAGTTGAATAAAGAAATCAGTTCTTGCCAAATTAAGAGTGTTGAATAGTAATTCCCCAATTATGTATCAACAGATTCTACATAATTCACACTAATTCCACAGTTATATTTATATCGTCTGCTGTTTATGTATTTGATTATCAGTTGTGTATATCGGAGTGAAACGTTTGGCATCTGCTTTGCCATATATTAAGTACAAGAAACAATAAAAACAATAGTTCTATTATTTACACTTAAAAATTACGATTATGAAAAAGTTATTAGTAGCAGTAGCATTGGTATTGGGATTAGGTAGTTCTGTAGCATTCGCACAGGAAGTAAGTAACACTCCGGCAGTGGAAACTCAGACACAAGCTCCACAGGATGAGTATACAAAGATTGAAGTGAAAGATTTGCCGGAAGCAGTGACACAGGCAATAGCGAAAAGCTATGAAGATGCTACCATCAAGGAAGCGTATGTTGCCGAAAAAGAAACCGGTAAGGTTTATAAAGTAATTCTTTACTAAAAGACGCTCAGGAAGTAACCGTACTTTGAATGAAAAAAGGAGAAGAAGTTAAAGAGATAAAGTAAAACTTCGAAAGTAATAACTCATAGAGAGGTTCCGGTTCGTGATGAATCGGGACCTTTCGTTCGATGTATTAGGTTCTGTAAAATATAGTAGGTAGTAATATATATGGTAACAAAGCAAGGAGGCTTACGACTTATTTTTAAGTAATTCATAATAATGTGCATCAATGAACTGGACATTCTTGAAGCAAGCTTTATGATGTATTCCTGTTTTCTGAAATCCTGCTTTCTCCAACACACGCATTGATGCGGCATTGTGTTCATAGACCGTAGCATATAGGCGTATTACGTCTGTACGCTGAAAATAATGTTCTATGGCTCTTTTCAAAGCAGCTGTTGCAAGGCCCTTTGTTCCAGTATGTTTCGAAATCCAGTAACCGACTTCTGCATTGAAGCGTTCGACATCCGTTCCGCGGACGAATCCGATATTGCCGATTGCCTCATGATTCGCCTCGATGCAATATTCATTCTGTTCCACTTGTTCCGAAGCGTATTTAATGAAGGTATCAGCATCTGTTTCTGTATATGGAAAAGGCAGCCCATCACGGCAGTTATCCCATATCTTCTTATTATTCAGATGCCTTGCTAAGGTTTTGGCATCCGATTCTTTCCAGGGACGAAGTATAAAATCCATATTCTTATTCTTTGTAGCTATTATGGTTTCTTTCCCCGAATCTTTCCCCATGCGTGTGTGTCAAACAGGCAACTGCTGCGCATAGTCTCATACATCACCTTAAATCTCGACATCGGAATGGTATAACTCAGTATATCAGCCTCAAAATAAGGGCGTACAGAAGGATCAAAGAATCCGATGAATGTTCTGTATCCGCCTTTACGATTCTCCAGAATCGTCTGTGTGACCACAGAACTGCATCCCGACCCGAAAGTGGAAATCACTGTATCCTCCTTATTATTATCGAAGAAAGCCCAGGTAGTCAGTCCGGACAATATATCGGGATTGACCAGAAAAGGATTCCTTCCAAATGATCGAACGTTTCCACTTTATCTATACGGGCAAAATGCAGATATTCCTTTTCTGCCCTTGGTACTCCCAGTTGCTCAATAAAGCTTTTTACCATCTCCGGCGTCTGCTTATATCGTTCCTTTAGAGATACGAACGTCGGCACGTGCTCGGGCATATCGGTGAATCCGGTATAAAACTTACCGCCGCCGCAACCAATTGTTTCCGCATTCAGGCTGATGGTATTACCTTCTCTGACTTTACTCATGCTTTTTAAAGAAGCATCCGTTCACTTTCGCCGTTTCATTTTCAAGAATGTCCGAGTACCAGAATACGATAGGCAATTCAGCATATTCGCCAAAAGCTTCCCGATAGTTTTCGATGAATTTTTTTATTTCCATAATTGGTTATTTTATCTACGTCCAAAGTTAAACTAAAAAGCAAGGAGCAAAGAATAAAAGTGCGAAAATATACGTTTGGTATACGGAGCAATGGAGCACTGAGGGACGCTATCAGATCAAAGTTTCTATGATGAATGCGATGGAACTATCGGCAAGAA
>VOFH01001982.1_pt1 | contig 36923 bp, 59 predicted proteins | sample 5384091 | NCBI WGS metagenome assembly VOFH01 (sample SAMN12384727, study PRJNA508395) | human gut metagenome | isolation source: healthy gut G | host: Homo sapiens
GATGGCCGACTTGTCAGGAGGCTATCCGAATGTGGTGAAGAGTGTCTTCTTCTGTGAGTCGGCTTTCGATGCCATGGCATTCTACCAATGGAACCGGAAGCAGCTGACCAATGAAATAGCTCTGGTATCACTGGGCGGTACGTTCTCTGACGGACAAATCCGGCAGGTGCTGAACCGCTTTCCCGGAGCCCGTCCGTTTGACTGTTTCGACAATGACCTGCCCGGTCGTATCTATGGCTTGCGCATGATGGCGCTGGTAGAGAACATCCCCTTGAAAATCAACCGAACCCGTGACAGTCTGGAAGTGGAAGCGAACGGACGTTCCTTCCGGTTTGATCCGGAGCGACCCTTTCAGGTGCAGGTCAAGGAACACCTGTCGGTCAGATACGATATGGGACAATGGCTTCCCCGAAGGCTTTCAAGGACTGGAACGACTGTCTGCTCAACAAACCGATGGGTGCGGCTGCATCCGACTAAACAGGACCAAATCAATAACCTGGCCGAACGCAGAAATGCAGGCCCTAAATTATAAACGTATGAACATAAGACGATGGAAACGCTCCTTGTTAATCGCTGCTGTAGGCTTATTGATAGGTAAGACTCCGCTCTTTGCCCAACAGACCGACCCGGCGCTGACTTCTGCCGTACTGGGTCAGACCGCAGCCTTGAAGAAGATTCACAAGGACCGCAAGAAGACGCAGGAGAAAATCATTGCAGCGGAAGTGGCAGTAACCGCTTCGCTGGAACGGATTCACCAGGTGGAAGATAAGATGCTGGACTACCTTTCGAATGCGCAGGGCGCCATGCAGAACCTCTACCAGATTAAGCGGGCTGGGGAACTGGTGGCCAAGGAAATCCCGCAGAACTGCAGCCTGCTCCTCAAATCGGTGGGCGGCAATCTGAAAGGAACCGTCATTGCGGCCATGGTATCGGATGAACTGACGGATGCTGCCACACAGATGACGGCACTCTTTCCCTTCATGAAGCAGCTGGTAACTTCGGGCAAGTATGACGTGACAGGAGATGATGGCAAGAACGAGAAGCACAAGGTGAACCTGCTGAACGCTTCGGAACGCTACTACATCGCCAATGAGGTGGTAAGCCGTTTGGAAGCCATCAACACCAACCTGTTTATCCTGGCCTGGCAGGTACGCACGCTCTCATGGAACGACCTCTGGTTCTCGCTCGATCCCGAAGGATGGGCCAACGTGATGTCCGGCAAGAACATCATCGGCGGTATCATCTCGGACTGGAACCAGGGCTACAGCCTGAAATGGTAAATAGGTAAACAAGTAAATAAACTTACTAATCACAAAGTAATCAAGTAAGGAAATAAGAAAGTAATCAAAGCAATAAGTAACAGAATCATATGGTAAACAAATCATCCAAAAACAAAAGCGTATGGAAAAGAAAATAATCGGTCGCTGTCCCTTGTGTGGCGGCAACGTGGTAAAGACCTGCAAGGGCTACCGCTGTGAGAATAACATTGCCGAACAGCCTACCTGTGTGCTGAATATCAACGGCATTATCGGCAACCGCAAGATGAGTGACGAGGAAATCGCTGAACTGTTGGAGCACCGCTTCATCCTGTTGGACGGCTTTGCTTCCAAGGAGGGAAAGGCATTTCCTTCCGTGCTGGAACTGGCCGACAACGGTGCCATCAACATGCAGTCCGTCATCGGCAAATGCCCGCATTGTGGCGGCGATATTCGGGTGGGTACACGCGCTTTCAACTGCTCCAATTACAGCAACCAGCAGGCGCCGTGCAACTTCGCCATCTGGCGCAACATCGGTGGGCACCAGCTGAGTCTGACGGAAGCCAAGGAAATCTGTGAAAAAGAAATCACCTCCAACGAACTGGAGATGTACCGCGACGACGGCACCATCTACCGCAAGCGTCTCGGTCTTTCTCCCGATAAACTCCAAATTGTGAAGATATGAAACCGGGAATGAAAATGATTATCATGCTGGTAACCGCTGTCTGCTTCTGGGGCGGACTGTTTTACTTCGCCAGCTGTTCCGACCATCCCGAGAAACGGGCGGTGGAAATCGCAGAGAGAGCCTTGAAAGCAACCGTCGATAATCCGGAGTCCATCCAAATCAAGGGCATCAGCAAGGCAGATTCGGTATTCGGCAAGGAATATGTCAATCCGCACGAGAAGGCTGCATTATCCATGCACCTGATGCAGTACGGCCACAAGTTGATGGAAGAAACGGACTACTTCCAGAACCTCGACAAGGACGATGCCGCAATGAGTGATCAGGTCACCCGTCAGCTGGATGCCATGACCACGCTCCGGGCTTTGATAGCTTATGGAGAAATGGAAGAAGCGAAAGTTGGTAAAGAAAAGGTCGTAAAGCCGTTCAACGGATGGAAGGTCAAGATAGATTTTGAAGCCAAGACCTTAAAAGGAAAGCCTTACCACTCGGAATACTGGTTCATCCTCGATAAGGAGGCGGAAATTGTAGTCAAATCATTTGAAATACCGCTGCTATGAAACTGAGAAATTTGTTCTTATCGTTATTGGCAGGAAGTGCCTTATTCATTACCTCCTGCGAAGAATGTGACCATGAAGGAAACCAATCCATCGCTTCTTCCCTCCAGGTCGGTGATGTAGTCTGCTCGGATGGCAGCGTATTGTCTAAAGAAAAATTCGGTTCTTCCAAGAAGGAACCGGTGGCCATTGTCTATCATGTGAACCGGAATCCGGAGATCAAAGCTTTGGGCTATGCCGTTTCCATCCGGGACGTCGCATCGGCAGCCTTTGCCGACAGTCTGGGTGTCGAACAGGAAACGTCAGCTTCATTGGAGAAGGAAGACGGTAACGAGAACACCCATGCCATGTACCGCCACGAGGAAGTGAAATCTCCCTTAGCCGTTTATGTCTTCGACATGTGGCGCTATGGCCAGTCCGCCTACATCCCTTCGGTGAAGCAGCTCACTTACCTCTATCCAAATTGGACTAGTCAACCAACGGATTGAAGCGGTCGGTGGATTACCCATCAGTCTGCAGCCCGGTGACTGCTGGCTGTGGACTTCCACCGAAGTGGAGGGACAAAGGGACAGCAAGGCCTGGCTCTTCTCGATGCAGTCGGGAACCATTCAGGAAACCCCGAAGGACCAGGCGCATAAGTTCAGACCTGTGATAAGTATCTATTAGGTAATGTAACCTCTAAATGTAAAGATTATGAATGAATTACTCGAACAACTCCAAATGAAGATGGAGGCATTCCAAAAGGATGCAGCCCTTCAAGCAGAAAAAGGAAACAAGGCAGCCGGCCAACGTGCCCGCTGTGTCTCACTTGAAATGGAACCGCTGCTGAAGCAGTTCAGGAAATTGTCGTTGGCGGCTTCGAAAAGATAAAATCAAAAACTTTACGTGGTTGCCATTCATCGGCAATGAAAAAACAAGAGGTCCTGATGCCATTCATCCATGCGCATCAGGACTTTTTTTTGTTGCATCAGTAAACCATGCCTTTCTGTCTCATTTCTTCCCGAATCAGTTCTGCTTCGGTATGGGTCAGCTTCGGAAGCTGTACCTGTTCCGGACTCTCTTGCTGGTAAGCCTTCACTTCGTTGATGAGCATTTGCCAGTCGTAAAGGAATTCCTGACTGCAGCCGTGTTTCTGATAAATTTCTTTGGCGGCTTCCAGTATCTCTCCGGCACAGCTGTCATTTCCCTGGAATACAACTGCCGGAATCTCGTTGTGGAAGCAATCTCTCAATAAGCGTATCTGATCTTTCATTTGTGTAAGGTAATAAAATCTGTTTTATATCGTGCCTTTCTGAACATTTATTTTCAGGGTCTGCAAAGATAGTGAGTTTTCGGATAGATTAAAAGTTAAACATTCATCTTTAACAGCTGGCGGATTCTTTCCTTAGTCAGGCATTTCCACTCCCGATGAATTTTCCGATACAAAGAAACGAAGGGTCGGTACGGCAGCAAATGGCGCTTTGCTTGGCTGCAAGGAAAGCAGCCGGCAGCCTTCCACAATTTGTGCCAAATTGGGTATTCCGTCTGCTTTCCCCTTGCCACATTTGCCTTCTGTCCCTTTCACCCTTCGTGAGAAGAGGCATCGTAAAAATCACCCGGGAGTGAGAAGCCGAAAGGCTTCAAACCAAAGGGAAAAAATTAGTTCAGCTATGGCATACAAACTTAAAGACCGAAAAGAAAAGATGCTCTACAAGGGCAGTGTTTACGAACTCACCCTGCAGTGGGACAGAGAGAATCTCCGCAAGTGCTTTTGCGGTATGCCTCCTTTCTATGCTCACATCCGCAAGGACGGCGCCAACTTTGCACAAATCGACTGCTATTCCAATGGGGACGATTTCAGTGTGGTACCCATGCACCCACTTTTTGAAGAGCCGGAATGGATAGTTCACTTCCTCAAGTCGGACATCAACTCCATTCCACTAAAGAAACTGCTGGAACTGCTTCCCATCTAATTCACGGAGTAACGAACTTAAAAAGAAAACGCTATGGATACACTCATTGAAGCCATCCCGACATGGGCACTCTGCTATCTGTTCAACTCAGATGCAACCGGACTGACGGATGAAGAAATCGCTCTGATTGACCAATGGTATACGGAGAACAAGGTCATGGGTATCACTACCGCAACGGAACAAGAGGGAGAATGTTTCCCTTACTTCTCACACTATCCGGCTTTCGGACTTCCTGCCGAAGTGGTGGACTGCCACGTAATGGTAGGTTGATTGCCGAGAGTATTAGAATAATCAAATCTTTTACGCTTAAACATAGGAACATATGAAAGGAACTGACCATTTCAAGGAACTTATCAAGAACTATCTTGATAACCGAGCCAAGGAAGATGAACTCTTCCGTGCCAAGTATGAAACCACCACACGCACCATTGACGATGTGGTCAACTATATATTCCATGCTGTGCAGCAATCCGGCTGCTGCGGTTTCAGTGACATGGAGGTTTATGCCATGGCAGTCCATGCGATAGATGAACCCAATTTGGAAATCGGCAAGCCGATGGGCTGCAATGTTGTAGTGAAGCATCACATTGAGCTGACCGAGGAGGAGAAGGCAGAACAACGAGCCATTGCCCTCAAACGATACCAGGAGGAGGAAATGCGGAAATTGCAGCAGCGCAACAGCCGACCCAAGGTAGCCAAACCGCAATCCAAACCCATTCAAGAACTCTCACTCTTTCAAGGCATGGAACTATGAAAGCAAGAACGAAAATAGAAAAACAGGTGGCAGCTTCCAATGAGAAGCTGACCGTCTTAAGCCCCAAAGTGCTCACATGGGCAGTGCGGAAAGTGGCAGGACATATCTGCTTCCGGACTTCCGCACACAAGTGTACCTGTGGCGATTGTGGCAGGCACTTCGACTATGAGGGAAAAGGAAAGTCGGTATGCTGCCCCCATTGCAGTACTCACTTACAGATAAAGGACACCCTCAAACGCACCATCAAGGAAGCCTATTATTTTTCTTCCCTCGAAGTAATAGACCATTTGCAGGTGCAACGGGTCTTCCGCTTGGAAACGACCTTCCGCAAAGGAATGCCTATGGAGGTAGACTACTGGGAGGCATGCCGTCTGTGGCTCAATGCCGAAGGCAAGTTGGCAGTCACGGCAAGAGCAAGGACATTGGGTTATTATGTGGACTGCTTTGATTGGGCATCCGAAATCACCTTGAAGCGACCGACCGAAGTCCACTGGCTCATTGCAGACACCTATGTTTATCCGCACTATCGGTTGCTGCCCGAACTGAAACGCAACGGCATGAAAGGCAAGCTGCTCGACTGCCACCCGATGAAACTGATGAAAGCCGTGCTGACAGACAGCCGGATGGAAACCATCCTCAAGTCAAAAGATTTACATGCCGTGTCTTACTTTGTACACCGACCATTGGAACTTGACCGATGCTGGCAGTCGTATAAAGTAGCCACCCGGCATCACTACCGCCCTTCGGACATGGGATTGTGGGCAGACACCATCCGCTTGCTGGAGCAGTGTGGCAAGGACATCTGCAACCCTAAGTATATCTGTCCGCAGAACCTCAGAGCCGAGCATGACTATTGGATGAACCGACACAACCAAATGGAGCAGAAACGCAGAAGCCAGGAGCAGATGCAGCGAGCCAAACGGAAGGAAGCCGAGTTCTACAAGGAGAAGTCACGCTACTTCGGTATCACCATCACCGACAAAGACCTGGTGATTTCGGTACTCGATAGTCTGGAAGCCTTCCAAGCCGAGGGAAATGCCCTGCATCATTGTGTCTTCCAATGCGAATACTATGCCAAGGCGGACAGCTTGATACTATCGGCTCATGATAAGGAAGGAAACCGCATCGAGACGATTGAGTTTTCACTGACCGAGGGGAAAGTGATACAGAGCCGTGGGCTGTGCAATACGAATACTCCGCACCATGACCGGATTGTCCGGCTGGTCAATGCCCATGCTCATCAGATACTCGCAGCCAAACAGACAGCGTAAATTCCTTATATATGTTCCGCTCCGACTTCCGCCGTAAGGTGTGGGTCGGAGTTTTTATATTTTGGATAGTAGAGATAGTTGACGATGTTAAAATGAAATATAATGCAAATATCTATTTGTTATATAATAGATTTTACATGATAATATGTTTAATTACGCATTTAAGTTAAGTGGGTAAATCTATATTTTATTCCCTTTGAAAAAAACGATGTAAATATGTGATATACAACATATAAATAGCGTATTGTTTTTAATAAAATATAGGTAAACTAATTATGTAATAATAAAATAATATAGTATATTTGTAGTATAATAATATAGTAGTAAAGTAATATAGTAAACCTATAAAAATGGAAGTAAAAAAAATATAACGATAGCCATCGGGAATCAGAAAGGTGGAGTCGGCAAAACTACTTCTACCGCATGTATAGGTGCAGCACTTGCCCTGAGAGGAAAACGGGTGCTGCTCGTTGACCTGGATGCACAGCAGAACCTCACGTTCACGCTGACGCAGAACGAAGACCCGGAAACAAGCATCTATGATACCCTGGTCAAAGACCAACCGCTGCCTATCGTACCCATCCGTGAAAACCTGGACCTTGTTCCAGCATCACTGGACTTGGCAAGAGCCGAAATAGACATGGCTACCATGATGGCAAGGGAGGGCATTCTCAAATCCTACCTCGATGAACAGAAGGAGAAGTATGACTACATCTTGATGGACTGTTCGCCCTCACTCGGTATCGTGACAACCAATGCGCTGGTGGCAGCGGACAAACTCTACATACCGCTCACTGCCGAAGCCTTGCCCTTGAAAGGCTTGACCATGCTGGATGATATAGTCCGGGAAGTGAAACGCAGGGTAAACCCAATGCTTGAATTAGGCGGTGTTTTCTTCACCAGGTTCAATAACCGGAAGTTGAACAGGGAAGTGATTTCCATGGTGGAAAAACGATATGGAGAGAAGGTTTTTCAGACGAAAATCCGCGAGAATATATCCATAGCCGAAATGCCGCTGTCTGGTCAGACCATCTTTGAGTACGAACCGAAAAGCAACGGCGCAGCAGATTATCAAGCACTGGTAGATGAGATAATCAGTCGTGAGGAAAATAGGTAAACTATCTTACTATATGACTAATCACAAAAGTTATTGGTAACATAGTAAGATAATCAGCAAGTAAACAAGTAATAATGTAAGCAATATGAGTAAGAAGAATTTATCCTTATTGATGGACGGCTTCATGGGTGAAGCCAATCAAGCAGAATCGGTGCAGGAACAGCCTAAGGAACAAACTACTGAACAAGCAGAACAACTAACAGTTCTAACCGATAAGCAGGAAAGTCCGAAGGCGGTATCTTCAAAGACAGCTACTAAAAAGGACGCTAATGAAACAGAAACTACCGAAAAAATGAAATCCAGACTGGAAGCCAAACGCAGGGAAAATGTGGGTCGCCCCAAGAAAGGCGAAACAGCCAAAAGTGCCAAGAAACCCCAGGAAATCCGAGCCACCTTTATCGTAGATCCGGATTTACTTCAAAAGGTGAAGTACATTTCTCTTGTGGAAGGTGCCTTATTGAAGGACGTTATCTCTGAAGCTCTGAACAACTATGTGGATAAATGGGAAACAGACAACCGAAAAATCCGCCTGCCAAAGAGGAAGTAGAAACTTCTGCGGTAGTTCTGTCATTGCAAGCGCCAGACAGCAGTGACAGGACTGCTGCGTTATTTGGGAATTGAGGTCTATAAATATTCCATCTGCAGCATCTCATTCAAACTGATATTTTTCTATCGTTTGTTCATTTGTATTCTTGTGCTGATGATTTTAATTTAAATTTGAATCGGGACAAAACAATGATTTTAAAGACATAAAACAGGCCAATTTGACCCGATTTTCTACGAGAAAGCAGTATATTTGTCCCGATTAAGATTTTTAGATATGACAACAGAAACTGAAATATTACAATATTTGCACTATTATCCGCTTTCAAAACGTTTGGAGATAGGCCATGCTGTCACTACAGAGATAAGCGAACGTACCTTAAAGCGTGTCATTGCAGACTGTGTGGAAAAAAAAGGGTATATCGAGGTGGTCGGTAAAGGACCGGCTACCAAATACAAACTCACTCCTCAAGCTCATGTGACCATGCCACTCAGTCTTGATACTTATTTTGACAAGGATATTGATGAACGCACGGTCCAGGAAAGTTTTAACTTTGACCTGATACGTGACATATTGCCGAATGTACGTTTGTTTACAGACGATGAGCTGGCGTTGTTGCATGAAGCACAGTCAAAATTCCGTTTGCACCTTTCGGAAATGACGGATATTGAATATCGTAAGGAGATGGAAAGGTTGGGTATAGACCTGTCATGGAAATCCTCACAAATCGAAGGCAATACTTATTCATTACTTGAAACGGAACGTCTGTTGAAAGAGAAACAGACCGCTAACGGAAAGACCAAAGAGGAAGCTGTGATGCTGCTCAACCATAAGGATGCTCTTGACTTTATCCTTGATGTACCGGATTATCTGAAAGAAATATCGTTAACTCGTATAGAGGAAATCCATGCGCTGCTTGTTAAGGAGCTGGGGTCGAACGCCATATCCGTCATCGGCGTGTCGGTATAACCGGAACAAATTATCAACCGCTCGATAATGAATTTCAAATCAGGGAAGCCCTTGAAGACAGTTGTCAGCTTATTAACGGCAAGAATGAAGTGTTTGAAAAGGCTTTGTTGGCTCTTGTGCTCCTTTCCTATATACAGGCATTTTCTGACGGCAACAAACGCACGGCACGCATCATAAGCAATGGAGTTTTGATTGCCTACGGCTATTGTCCTATCTCATTCCGCAGTGTAGATTCAATTGACTATAAAAAAGCAATGCTGATGTTCTATGAACAGAACAATATTGCAGCATTCAAACAGATTTTCATTGATCAGTTCCTGTTTGCTGTAAAAACTTATTTTTGAAGTTACAGAAATCTATTGATTATTAAACGGTAATCTTACCTGATGCAGGCTGGAGCATAGCATGGTAGGTTTGTCGTTTTTTGCATGTTTTATTCCATTGCCACAGAGAGAAGCAGCAGTGTTTCACTTCGCTCCACTCAGCTGTTTCTCACAGTGTCAATGAGGTTGGGAAGCTGGTCTTCAAACGATGATTTGCTCGATGGTTCTACCGAACGCAGGCTGACGCTTGCGGAAGTAGAGCCATCGAATGGTTTATATGGTTAGCTCACGGATGTTGGCCGCCACTTCCGACTAATCGTATTGTATGCGATGCCGGAAGTGACGACCTTTTGGGAAGAATATGCCATCCGGTTTGCTCCGTATTTGCAATACCAAGCAAAGCCCGGCTGATAGGATTTTGCTACAAGTAGAAGTTCCATTCCATTGCCACAGAGAGAAGCAGCAGGGTTTCACTTCGCTCCACTCAGCTGTTTCTCACAGTGTCAATGAGGTTGGAAAACATATCTACAATGATGACTTGCTCGATGGTTCTACCAAACGCAGTCTGACGCTTGCGGAAGTAGAGCCATCAAATGGTTTAGGCAGTTAGCTCACAGATGTTGGTCACCACTTCCGACTTATCGTATTTTATGCGATGCCGGAAGTGACGACCTTTGGGGAGGATGCGTTATCCGGTTTGCTCCGTGTCGGTGACACCAAGCAAAGTCCGGCTGACAGGCTGTTACTACTGATGGGAGTTCCAGTTCATTGCCACAGAGAGAAGCAGCAGGGTTTCACTTCGCTCCACTCAGTTGTTTCTCACAGTGTCAATGAGGTTGGAAAACATATCTACAAATGATGACTTGCTCGATGGCTCTACCAAACGCAGGCTGACGCTTGCGGAAGTAGAGCCATCAAATGGTTTTGGAGGCTGGCTCACGGATGTTGGCCGCTACTTCCGACTAATCATATTTCATGCGACGCCGGAAGTGACGACCTTTTGGGGAGGATGTGCCATCCGGTTTGCTCCATGTCTGCGACATCAAGCAAAGCTCAGCTGATTGGTTTTGGTTACAAGTGGAGGACTCAGTCCGTTGCCATAGAGAGAACCTGCAAGGCTCCACTTCGCTTCACTTTGTAGGTTCTCACAACGGCAACGGTTTTCGGGGATGTGCATCTTCAAGACAGTCGGGATGCTGGGTTACGCGGACTTTCTAAGGAATATGTTTGAGATGACCTGTTAGAACTAATCTTTTCCCTTGAAGTCATTGTCAGGAAAGTATTGAAAACCATTGGAGCTTCTTGGTCCAACTCGTTTTGTACGTGCAAAAGTACTGCGGACGGGAGAAACGTCAAGTGCCGCTGAAGCTTTCGGACGGAGAACTTTCCGGCAGCCTTCCACAATTTGTACCAAATTGGGTATTCCGTAAAGTTCTCTGTCCTCACACTTGCCTTATTCTCCCTGGTGACCGCAGTGTAAGAAGGCACGAAAAAACGGTTTTCCCGACCAAGAAGCTCTAAAGGGCTTCACAAGAGGGAGAAGAATCGGAATCGCAACCATCTAAATTGTTTTGACTATGGATTATCCCGAATTATCCGGAGCTACCATCTCCGAACGTGACAAGGCTTTTGCACAAGAGTTTGCCAACTTTGTAAATGGCAGTATGTGTTCACCTGACCAGACTGGCAGGGAACTGACCAAAGCGCACCGCTACCTGCAACAGCAGATGTTCAAGGTGTTCCTCGGCTTCATGAAGCAGCTGGCACACAACTATCAGCAGGGAAGATACGATGACCGCAATGAGTGGGCATCACGGCTTTCTGCAGAAGCCTATCAACGGCTCATTGAGTGTGACTTGATTTTTGACCCCGAATTTCCAACCTCTAAATGACAGGACTATGGACGAATATGATTTTCCCGAATACGGCAGACAATGCGAGTTGATAACCCCTTGGCGAGGCTACCACCGAGGAACTATCGTAGCCCTCTCTGAACATGGTTTTGTGGTTCAGTTCAGCAGTGGTGCAGAAATAGATGTTTATAAAGACGAAATAATTTTGGATTGATATGTGCAGACTTATGACAACGCAGTTGGAGGAAGCCTTGAAAGGCTTTCCTCTCTATTCCCAAGACGGCAAGGGAAAGGACGCTATTTGCCGTGCCATCTTTGCGCTCGGTGGTGTGCGGTGGTTCATCCTTGAAGGTGAAAAAGAAGGAAACGACACCATTCTGTTCGGTATCGTCATCGGACTGATGGAGGATGAGTATGGCTACATTTCTTTGAATGAACTTTCGGACATTGAGTTGGATTTGACCAAACAAGGCTTCGGCAAGCTGCAAGTAAGGCAGCAGGAAAACTTCCATCCGGTGCCACTGAAAAAGTTGTGTGACAGCCGTCTGCAGGAGTTCCTTGCAAGAATGGGTTATTGAACGTATGATTTGTAACAAGAAAGTGACCTGCCATATCCATCACGGACTTGGCAGGTCTGTATGTAGCTTTATGTCTTATGAGAAATAAAAATGTATTCAGCATTGCAGCCTTGCTTGGCTGGACTGTTTCTGTAAAGTATGTAGATGGCAGTCTTTTCTTTGACTTCCATCGGAAAACCTTGAGCGGTGTTCCGTTTTCCTTCACCGCTGAAATGAAAGATAGAAAGTTGGAGAACCTTATCAAGGAGATTGAATCCTTTGTGGATGCCATTGACCCTGAGACTTGTGCCGGGGAATGGATGATTCAGTCAGGTGCTATGGCTCCTTCCCGGTATCAGCAGGCGGTAAACGACATGGATACCATCCGGACTGATGCGTGGCTGCTGGCTTGCGAACTGAGGGAAGCTGACGGAAAGTCATTGCTGGCAGGCTTGCCCTGGAACCAATGGAACTGACCCCACATTCTACTACTATTCAAAGACAGCCTTCTACCGAGATGTGCTGTCTTTGAATTTGCGTCCTTTCTTGGGGAGACCTGCCGCTTTATAGGCAAGCAGGTCGCTTCCCTGGAATACGATGCCTCTTTTATCGGTATGGATCCGGATAAAAGGAAGCGGACGTTCCTCATGTCTGATGTAGTCATAGATGGTACACCGGTGGATGCCGAGGAAGATACAGGCTTCCTTCACGGAATATCTTTTTTCCGGGAGTATCACAATCGTTTGTATTTGCTGTATATAGTTCATAAGTATTCTTTTGGGTGTAAAGTTACTCATGCAGGTCCATTCTTACAATAGGTAAAATCTTTGATAATGAGGGATATTGTGATGTTTTGAAAGACTTTGTATTACTCATTACTTGTTGCCAAGGTGAGTTCGGTCTTTCCTGAATGATTTATATGGGAATGACTTGCGATTTCTGTTTATGGGATGTATAAGTTCAGAAACAGGATTGGTATAGACGGTGACAGTTCTATTTTATCATCTCTGCCTGCGAGGATATTTTTTTTGCAAAGGTATTGCTGTCATCACCAAACGTCAAATCCCTTGCAGAAAATCTTCCTCAAACAAGTTGAGCGTATTTTCTGCCCTGAATTTGCCTTATTGGGCTGCCAGCACTCTGATAAAAGCAAAAAATATCCCTTCGGACAAGCTGAAAAACAGCAAAACAGAAGGGAAAAAAATCAGAGCGTATGGCACAGATTGACAATAACCTCAAGAAGCAGTTGGCAAAACCTCAGACATGGTTCTGCAAGTATTTTCCCAAGCGAATTCGCAACGTCGGTGAAAAGGAAATTTCCGACAGACAGATGGTGTACGATTTCAAAGACGGAAGAAGCTTTGAAGCGGTAGCGCAAATGACCGCAGCAAACATGCAGGAACAATACGGTGAATCCTGCAAGAATATTGTTTTCGTTCAAGTTCCGGCATCCACAAGTTCAAAGAACGAACTCCGTTACAAGGCTTTTTGTGAAAGGGTTTGTGAACTGACCGGAGCTATCAACGGCTATGAGCATGTAAGGGTAATCGGCGGACGGCTTGCCATTCATGAAAACCGGAAGATGGAAAAGGAAATCCGCAAAGTGCATATCATCGATTTTGATGAAGATTGGTTCAGTGGAAAATCCGTAGTGACATTTGATGATGTTATCACTCGCGGCATCACATGGGCTACCTATGCTGACCAGTTGGAGAATTTGGGCGCACATGTTATCGGGGGCATCTTCCTGGCTAAAACTCACTATAAAGTAAACAGACAATGAAACAAAGATTTACGATAAAGGAGGCTTCCATAGCCTTTACAGGGCATCGGAATATTGCACCCGAACAGAAAGATAAGGTGAGAGAACGGCTCAGAAAGGCCGTTTCTCTTGCTTACAAGGAAGGAAAGTACCAATGTATCTGTGGGATGGCTTTGGGTTTCGACATGCTCGCAGCGGAGGAAGTTCTTTCCCTCAAAGCTCGTCTTCCTTATCTGCAACTGATAGCTGTTGTGCCGTTCAGAGGACAAAACAGCCGTTGGGACTTGGCAGAACAGCAACGATATGACCATATACTTGCCAAGGCAGACAAGGTGATTGTGTTGAGTGATACCTATTATAAGGATGTCTGCTCAGACGAAATGACTTCATGCTGCAGCATTCAAACTTTGTGATTGCCTATTATGACGGAAAACAGAAAGGAGGGACTTATTATACTTGCCGTGAGGCTCGGAAGAGGGGATGACTGTCGTCAATCTCTTTTGATGCCAAACATTTTGCTGATTCCGACAAAAACCGCTAAAAACATTTTGCTGATTTCGACATTTTGCGTTTTTGGGAGAGAGCCTAAATTAAAACTAAGTCCACTGAAATACTTATAAATGAAAGTTTTGATGGATTTTTCTGTTTGCCTGCATACATGACGGGATTGTTTTAGATGAAGACCCATGAGTCTGCTCACGGGTTATTTATAGATGACACAAAGCGGAATCCTTATCTGAAAACCAAAGATAGAATTTCGCTTTGTGTCTATTTTCTGAAAACAGACTTGGACTGGTGTGGTGGGAGTCCAAGTCTGTTGGTCGTTTCAGAGGGTGCATAGGACATGCCAGCAATCAATGATGGATTGTCCGGAATACTTAGACCGATAGACATTGCCCGGATTCAGCGGCTTGATATAGCCGCTTTCCCTGTATTTCCGGAGTGTCTTGTAGCTTATGCCCAGCTCGGCGCATACACGTTTGACGGAATAGACCCCGTTCGGGTCGCATGTAGGTTTCATTTCTCTCATAAGCATTAAATTGTTAGATTGACTATTCCCAATAGCGGAAGCATCAAGGCTGGTAGTTGTTCGAACTGTCCTGATTCAGCATACCGTTCGTTTTCATGTAGCTGATATAGCTTTTGGCTGTCCTTTCCTTGATGTCCATCGCCTGCATCAGTTCGGTTACGAGTTCAGTGTACGTGATTTTCTTCCGGCTTCGGAAGATTTCTTTTATGATACCCTGCAACTCCTCCTTTTTTCCGTTTCTCCTTGTCTTCTGCTGGCTTTTCACCGGCAGATACGTGCATATCCTTCTGTTTGTCCCATGTGAAAAGCAGCATGGGTACATCCAACGGACTGCCGTCACGGACTTTGATAGCCTTGACTACGGAATAGGCAGGATTCTCATCCTTCTCAATGGATAGGATGGCTGCCGCTTTTCTCTGCAGCTCCGAGCCGATGTGCCCGCGCAGTTTTATTCCGTTGGGCACAAAATGCAGCACACAGATGATGCAGGTTTTGTAGATTCCTGCCAGGCGGTACACTTCATCCACAATGGCAATGCTTTCCGCTTCATCATTGGCCGAACGGATAAGGTCTGCAATGCCATCCAGTACAACGAGGTGGATTCCTCCGTGCCGGTGGTAATACAAATCCATGCTGTCACGGATCATGCTGATACGCTCCTTTCTTGACATAGGGGCCAGATAGAACGTATGGTAAAAATCCGGTGGTGCAGGTAATCCGATACGTTTGATTGTCTTGCTCAGATTCTTGAATAACTGAAACTCAGACTGCTCGGTATCATAGTGCAACACGGCCTCAAGCGTGTCGATGTTTTGTGTGTCGTCAGCAAGTGTACCTGCAATCAGGGCTGATACGAAATTGCTTTTTCCGGTACCTTCACCACCTGTTATACATAGAAGGTTGTCGTAGGTCCCAAGCGGTACTCCGTTGACGGAAACCACTGTTTTGGAAGATTCGGGAGGATTGTTGTAGTCCATTTCGCAAGATTTTAAAAGCATCATAGTTTGTGAGTAAAGCTTCTCCAGCATGGAGGTAATCAGTACCTGAAAGTCCGCAGGCATCTCTCCTCCATAAAAAGAACCGCATATTCTGATTTCGAGGCCGGTATACCTTGGTAAATCCAATGCCCATGTAAGCAAACATGGGTTCTGTTTGCAGATGAACTGATTTTATAAATTTTATTGGAACGGTTATAGCCTTCAAATGACTTTAAGGAATGTACATTGTATCTTTCAAAGTATCCGGCTTGATTCCATATTGCTGCCAGTATGCAAGTTCAGCAACTGAAAAGGGTTTAACCTCTGTATGGTAGTCCTTTCTTATTGGATTGTCATTCTCATTCATAATGATACGTTTTTCTACTGCCTTTTTACGAGCAGGCATATCGTTGTTTCCTGTGTGGACTATGGTGATGTTCAGGTCCGATACAATACGGTTGATGATAGCGACAAAGTCTCTTTTCACATCCAATCCGTAAAGCATGCCGACGAACCAGAAGCAGTCTCCCGAATATTCGTTATTTCCGAAATCCTTCATCTTGAACACTTGGGCACGCCGGTCATAATAGATATTGCATGACGCAATCCGGTCTTCGTAGAGCGGATTCCTGAAATTTTTTCCGGGTCTCACCGGAAAGTTGATGTAATGTTTGAACACGGCAAGCCCGCGGCCTGTGCGTTCCAGTATATCTTCCTTGTCTATCATTTGGTTTCAGTTGTGCATTTGTTCAGAAGAATCCCGTCTTTATAATCAGACAGTCGTTTGAGTGCTTCCTCCTTCGCCATACCCGGAATCTTTATGCGGAAACACTTTATTGCCATGAACAGGGAACTGTATGAAAAACGTACGCCACCGGTTTCGGTATATCTGAAACTGATGGAACCTCCTTTCCGCCATCTGTACAGCGTAGATTCTGAGATACAGAAGATGGTCATCAGGTCCTTGGTGCTTATTTCCAAGGCATCGTCTATATCACGATACAACTCTGTTGTACGCTCCACGTAGCTTTCAATCCGGTTGAGCTGTTCAACCAGTTTCTGAAAAGCAATGCTGTCTATCGTTATCACTTCCATACTATTTGTTCTTTAGATTCTTGATTTGCAAGTTGTCTTTTCCCAATATGTCAAGGTATTCTTTCAGTTGTTGCGGGCTGGAAACGTTGATATTGAGGTTGATCCGGCAGTCTTCTTTACTGCGTCTTTCCTCTGGGGAAAGTAAATCGTACCAATTCATGTCCAAAGCCTTGCAAATGTTGCTGATTACATCAAATCTTGCTTTGGTTTTACCGGTCTCAATCTTTGAAATTACAGAGGTACTAACACCCACTAAACCAGCTACATACTCTTGTGAAAAACCTTTCAATTCACGTTGCTTTCTTAGCATTGTTCCTATATTTTCCATAAATATAGTGAATTGGCGTCAAAAGTCATTGCCATTAGCATCACTATAGGAGCTAATGGCACTAATATAAATAGATGTCAACCATCGCCTAAATAGGGAGATATTGGTGCAATCAAGTAAGGTGCAAGTAAAAGGTCTGTATAAAACTATATTCATTTGGCAAAGTATCTTTGAACCGTGATAAAATGATGGCATAGGCATTCAAAAAGGTTTTCAAAAGCCTTCAGAAATGCTACAATTTTGCTACATTTGTTCTTTACCTTGATGTTATAACGCTGATATACACTGACAAGTTCAGAAAACCTGTCTCTCCGCGATGAATTTAATAAATCCCCTATAAACTAATTTGTTTATAGGGATTTTTAACCCCAATTACGTAACTAAAGCAAAAGAATGATGTACTATTCGGTGTTCTTTTTATCGACTTTTGCATTACTCTTTTCGATTTCCTTCGTTGATCCGCTAATATTACAATGATAACAGACGTTTGAACCCATTGCCCCTTTGTGAGAATACATTTCTTGCGGGGCACCGGTGGTAAATGAGAGTATCATCTTTTTGCCTTTCAGTTTGTTGCCGGTACTGCCATGAGAGAAGCCGTGACGGAATGTTTCTTCCATCCAGCGTTCCAGTATGGAGGGTGCGCTGTACCAGAAGATTGAAATTGCAACACGATAATGTCGGCTTTCAGCAGGCGTTGTTGCTCTGCGTCAACATCAATTTTAAAGTCGGGATAAAGGGTATCAAGCTTTACAATTTCAGTTTCGGGAAGGTATTGCCCGATTGTATCAAGAATCGTTTTTTGTTAGCTACCGAAGTAGCAAGGTCTGTATGACCGGATATTACAAGTACTTTTTCATGCTTCAATAGATCATTTAAAATATCTATACTTCAATTTGTAACCTTAATCTTTTCTGATGCAAAGATACGGCAGTTGACTGTATATGTAATTAGATACATTACGGATTAAAATACCATTTTTACAGATTTTTATTTAGACGTTCAAATGGCTGATGCTTACTAAAAAGAATGTTGATTCACAGAGAAAAAGGGTGATTCATCTATTTTAGTTTCTATTATTTTTCAAATTTATATATTTGCAATAAAGCAAACAGGCAATATCATCATCAAAAGCAGGGATATAAAAAATTATTTGGAATAGCTTTTTATAGAAACTGATTATGAAGAAAATTAGTCTTATAACAGGATTAGCATCCGTGTTTTTGTGCCTTCTTTTCATGGGGCTCCAGGATATAGGTCGTTATCCGGAGAAAATATGGCTTCATCGTTGCAATTCTTTGGAAAAATTGTACGAGAAACAGAGTCGATATCGAATGTAGAGGTTGATCTCGTCTTTCGGAAAGACCGTGTATTTGATGACGCATGATGTAGATACAAGTTTTTAATCTGAGTTTGGGTTCCTATTTTCTTATATGAAAGATCATGAAGGAAAAATGTGGCTGGATATAAAGAACCTGACCGCTGGAAATAAACATGTAGCACTAGAGAGAATGAATGGAGATGACGGAATATTTCCAGATTGCAAAAGACCGTTTGATTATAGAAGGCAAAAGATTGAAAGCTTTGGAAGCTTTCACTCAAGACGGTTATTATACTTCGTATTATGTAACTTATGATGAACCGGATGATTTGAGTGAAGAAGAAGTGGATGATTGCATCGAGGAATTACAGGAAATTGCGGATAAAGAGGTGGTTAGCGCTCTCTCATTTCCGGGATATTGGTATACTGAGATAAAAGAAGGTTTGAACCGTTCCATAGATTTACTGACCTGGAAACACAGGAGTAGTCAGTTGCAGTTCTTGTTGTCTTCTGTCGGACGTGAGATGTTGGCCGATCCACAACTGAAAGTAGTATTGGTAAAAGAAAAAGGGCGGTTTCATAGATGATCATTCGGATACTGACTTGCTCTGAGAGAAGCAATCGTTTTTCAGCTTCGCGATGAAACAATCGACAAGGAAAACTGTTTATTTAGTATGATTCTAAATTAAAAATGAATATATTATGAGTAAAACAGTTGATTTGTTGGGACAACAGGCAGAATATTACCTGAACCATACGTGTAAGACAATAGATAAGAAATTAATTCATGTTCCTGGACCTGATGTGATTGATAAAATCTGGGTGGACTCTGACAGAAATGTACGTACCCTTAATAGCTTTTGCAAGCTTTGTACGGACATGGACGCCTTTGCGAATACCGGGTATGTATCCATTCTGCCGGTCGACCAGGATATAGAACATACAGCCGGAGCATCATTTGCTCCTAATCCGATCTATTTTGATCCTGAAAATATAGTGAAACTGGCAATCGAAGGAGGTTGTAATGCAGTTGCGTCCACATTTGGCATATTAGGGGCTGTTGCCCGTAAATATGCCCATAAGATACCTTTCGTTGTAAAACTGAACCATAATGAACTGCTTACTTATCCAAACTCTTACGATCAGGTGATGTTTGGAACCGTAAAAGAAGCATGGAATATGGGTGCGGTAGCTGTTGGCGCTACTATCTATTTCGGTTCGAGCAAAGTCGTCGTCAGATTATTGAGATATCACAAGCTTTTGAATATGCTCATGAGTTAGGTATGGCAACTATTCTCTGGTGTTATCTCAGAAATAATGATTTTAAGAAGGACGGCACAGATTACCATGCGGCAGCCGACCTTACCGGACAGGCCAACCACATCGGAGTGACCATCAAGGCTGATATTGTAAAGCAAAAACTTCCGTCCAATAATGGCGGATTCACAGCTATTCACTTTGGTAAAACGGATGAAAGAATGTATTCTGAACTCGCAACTTCACATCCTATCGACCTTTGCCGTTACCAGGTTGCTAATGGCTATATGGGGCGTGTCGGTTTGATTAATTCCGGTGGTGAATCTCATGGAGAATCGGATTTGCGTGATGCTGTTGTTACGGCGGTTATCAATAAGCGTGCCGGTGGAATAGGGTTGATCAGCGGCCGGAAAGCATTCCAAAAACCAATGGAAGAGGGCGTTCAATTATTGAATACCATTCAGGATGTTTATTTGGATTCTTCAATAACGATTGCATAGTATTTAATCAGTATAGAAGATAAAAGTCTTCTATACTGATTATTTAAATGTAAAAGTGAACTTTTGAACTGTCATCAGAACCGGAGTTTATCTCCAGTTAACCTTGAGTATACTTTCCATCCATGGGAACCGTACAAGTTTGTATGACCAGGGAATGCTATCCAATAATATATCGTATGCACGTTCCTCTACAGTTAGAGTACATTCCCATTCAGTTTTTCTATAAAACCCGCTCTATTCAAAAATGATTCTTGAGGGTTCTGATTGAAGTGTTCCTCATTTTTGACCAGTTTGTCTTTTGCTGTTTCCAATAGAGAATCTATTGTGTTAAGTTCATCTTGATTTAGTTCCACTCTTTTTGGGGAGTGGCTCGTTGGAGGGATAATTTATTAACAAACGGTTGAGGAACAGATCTTTTTCATCATACTCCCTGTCTTCATTTTGCTATAAGGCGTTGTAAAATGAATATAGCTCGTACTTTTGATTCGTTACTATTGAAACTCCTGCGATCTTGGCTTAACATATTAAGCCTCATAAAAAAGCATTGGTGGAAGAGGGGAGAGAATGGCCAATCCTGCATTGGGTATAGGTATATGTTTCAAATCTCCATATTGTTCTGTACCAAAATGAGGAGTAGGCTCAGGGTTAGGAGTAGGAATTGGAGTATGAGTTGGTTCTGAAGTAGCGAAGCCATACACACACATATCGGGAGCTATTGCATTCTTATTTATCTTTTACATTGCCACAAGTTCCTTCATCCCCCGGGCCAATATCCCAGTTTCCTTTGTCGCGTTTGGCTATGATTTTTCCTCCTAAAATAATTATGTTTCCACATTTACTTTTTTCGACCTGCGTATTGACCGGCACCTCCTATTCCAGCAGATCCCGCACGCCAGGAAGTTTCGTGCTGATAACCCGCATAGGCTTCTATAGTTCCACTTTCGATAATAATGTCGCCACATTCGGTAGCATATCCGCATCCTATACCGGCTGCACCTTCTCCACCGTATGCAATTAATTTTCCATTGCCTTTAATGTTTAAAACTGATTGCTTTTCTCAACTGAATTGCAGCCATTTCACGACCACTGTGCAGTATGTTGTTTCCTTCAAGAATTACCGTGATATGGCAGTTTTCCGCAATATGAAATGCAACACCCATGTCTCCCAGATCACATAAGTTGACATCTTGCAGAAATATTGTTGCACGTACTCCGGCAGATACTGTTATTCCATGTCTTGAATTGGTACCTGTGATAGTGTACACTCCATCTTGGGAGACGTGGAAAGTATCCGATTCCCTACCCATGTCTATTTTTTTCATTTTTCATAAGAATAAAAATTAATATTAATATTGTATTTGTTGATTATCATATATTGATTTTCAGCCTGCTTTTTAATTGTTTCTGCCTTTGAGTGACCGTTAGTGCTTCATAACGATTATCCGGCAGTTTATATTATTTGTAATTTGAAGAGAAACTGCAAATGAACACAGGCAAAAATAGTAGGAAGCGGGGAAATCTAAATACTAAAATCAGTAAACTAAAATAATAATTATAAGTGCTTGAAATACAGTGGAACAGCTTGGAGTTAATCTTCCTGTTTTTACGATTTCAGCCTTTTTTTTGATGATATGAAGTGTGTGCTAAACAGGATTCAGCCCATGTGTTTTGCGGTAAAAGCTTCAATAGTGATTAGAAAGCAAACAGGGGACCATTTGTTTTTACCCTGCGTGTGTTGTATTTTCCAATAAGCTTTATTGGGTGTTAACCTTTGGTCAACACCCGACTATTCCTAAGGATAAAGAGATATATCTCTGGTTCTCAGTAGAATAATACCTAATATAAAATGAATAAATGCCTCGTCCTGATATGGGTTGACTGCGAAAGTGAGAGTAAGCCACTTACCCTCACACTGGATTTTTTACTACCACCACACTTAATATCCTAGCTATCAATGATTCACATTAAAAGTGAGGGTAGTGAGAGTAACTTGAACCAACTTTTTATTGAACGCGCTGCATTCAACTTTTTAAGTGAGACATCTTCTTCTCCATTCCGAGGGAGAGTAACCATATCGGTTTTTAAAAGCTTTGTGAAATGCAGAAGGGCTGTTGAAACCTGTATTATAACAGATGTCTTCTATTTCTGCATTCGAGTCTCTTAGAAGCATTTCTGCTTGTTCGATGCGAAGTGACGTAAGGTATTGAAGAAAACTACATCCATATTCTTGATTGAAATATCTATTTAAATAGGTGGAATTAACGGCTACTCTTTTGAGCAAACTGCTCCAATTTTATTTTTTGATCATAGATGAATTCCGGTGTTTGTAATAGTTGGTTTATTTCATCGATCTTTGAGAAGTCAAGTATACTTTGGAGTTCTTCTTGCCATTTATGAGCACCTCTTTTCTACAACATCTTTTTCTGATTTGCTTTCTAGTTGTTGATTTAGGTTATTCACTGGGAACGGGGACAATGTTTCCCGATAAATATGCGACTTGAGCTTTTGTTTTATGAATTGGTGTAAGAGAGAATTATAAAAGATATATCCACTTAATACGCCAAAACAAAGGTTGTATAAAAGATTGCAGATATATGAAGAAGTGAACATATTCAGTAAGAACATGAAGAAGAACCCTGATATTAGGATGCTTTTTCTTTGAATATCGGAAGCTGATTTTAGAATATACAGTCTGTTTCGTTCATATTTCGCAAGAGTAATATGTAGATGAAAGTCTGTGTGATTCCTGTTATTATACAGGTTAAACGAAAAAGTGTCCACCAAGCCGGGAACGATGATCGAATTTCAGCCCAACTGTAAGTTAAGCGATCTGCCACCGGACTTAAAACTGACATCAATATGTAACAACACGATAAGACCATCGAAGGTAACATATGTTTCCACCATTGTGACTTTTGGGGAAATATTCCGGTAATACGGAAGCGGATAAAGAAATAGAGTAGAGGCGGGAGAAAAGTCAGTCCCCAACAGTATAGGGTGGGTAAGAGGGATGTTCTCTGAAGCAGGAAGAAATTTTCGTATAATGTGCTATACGACGTTAACCCCAGTATATTAGTAGGATTGGTGCTAATAATATGGCCAAATCCCTTTTATGCTTGTTTCTCCAAATCAGAGAGATAGAAGCAAGACCTAGTACAGCCCAAGTCAGCAGAAAAGTACAAATAAGTAATGTCTTTAATATGAAAATGGCATGATATTGTTGTTCTGTTGCTTGCAAATGTACACACAAAAGTCCGAAAAGAGTGATTTTATTCTGCATTTTTTAAAGTTTGGTAATGAAATGTTGGTAGAAAATTGTTTCCTTTGCCCCCCTAATCTGAGGGTTACTATATAACGCCTCGTTAGGTATGTAAATTACCATCTTGGGTTGTACAAATGAATAATTGTTACAGGGGTTATATATTAATTGCTTTTTGGGTTTGTTCGCTGGCGGTATATGGACAGACTGAAATGCAGGCTATAGATACTCTTCGCAACATCCGGTTACAGGAGGTGATTGTTACTGCTACTCAATCAAATGCTCCGGGAACACGTTCTGTCATTGGGCAGGATGCTATTCGTCATATACAGGCTACTGATCTTTCTGTTTTATCTCAATTACTACCCGGTGTTCTTGTACGCAATCCGGATCTGAATGCTCCGGCTGCCTTTACTATCCGCAGTGCAACTTATGAAAATACGACTAATGCTTTAGGGACAGCCATAGTGGTGGATGGACTCCGCATGAATAATAATGCCAATATGCAGCAAATGGGACTTGAAGGTAGGGAAGCCTCTTTAATAGCACGGTATTATCCGGTTTCGACGTGCGTTCCTTTGTCTCCATCTTCTGTGGAGTCGGTCGAGGTGATACGTGGTGTTCCTTCGGCACGTTATGGAGATGTGACCAGTGGGGTTGTTCTGGTTAAGTCGAACGCCGGGATACAACCTCTTACCATCGGTATTCGTCTGACAGCTACGGAGAAACTTGCTTCTGTGGGGAAGGGCGTTGCGATCAGTAATAATGGGGAACTCTCTATTTAGGAGCAGATTATGCACTTTCAAATCAATCGCCTCAAGTCTTTGAAGAATCTTTTTCAAAGATTTGGAATCCAGGCGGCTTATGCGAAGGATTTCCGGTCGGCTACTTTGCGTTTTAATATGCGTGGTTATTGGATGAAGGACAATGATAAAAGAGGGCAGAATACGGTGGATGGTGAATTTCGAAATACCTGGATCAAAACATATCTTTTTCTGCTAACGGACAGTGGAAATTGAATCGTTCCTGGATTTCCAATCTTGAATATCAGCTAGGGTTTACGTATGGGAGCCAGAAGAATGAATCCAGTACATATTATTCGGGAACACAGCAAGTTACCACCTATACCGCACAGGCAGGTGAACATGCCGGAGTGTTCTTGCCTCCCCATTATTTTCTCTCAGTTATCCGTTGAAGGCAAGCCGTTGAGCGGAGATGTATCGTTGGCTGCCAATCACAGAAAAACAATGGGTGAGAACATCAGTAACCATTTGCAACTGGGACTTCATGCTGAAGTGGAAGGGAATCGTGGAAAAGGAATAAGTTTCGATCCTCTTCGTCCTCCCTTGGAAATGCTCAGAGTGCGGACAAGGTCTTATCGGGATATACCTTTATTATATAAGCATTCTGCTTTTGCTGAAAATCACTTTATTCTCCGTTATGGGAAGATGCGGACCGAAGTGCAGGCGGGAGTACGTTTTACTCAGTTGCCGACTCGGCGTATACAACGGAGCTCTTCTGTTGATCCGCGTATCAATCTTTCCCAGATATTTATTGATAGGACGGATGATGCTTTTCTAAGTCGTTTCAGTGTACGTATGGGGTGGGGATTGATGCATAAGATGCCTGTACTTGCTTATTTGTATCCCGATAAATCGTATACGGATATGAAATTGCTTTACGTACAATGATGCTGAGAATAATCAGCGTCTGACCGTCATGCATACATTTATAACTGACCGTAATTTTAACTCCGACTTGCGTTTGCCTGTTAATCAGAAGTTTGAAATAGGGGTGAATTTTCGGATAGGAGGTGTTACTGCGGATGTGGTATGGTTTAAGGAACATCTCAAAAATGGCTATCGCACCTCCCAACTTGCCGAACCTTTTCCTATCGCCGCTATTCCCTTTGATCAGTAAAGGAGAACAACCGGAATTGACGGATGAGGGTGTCATGAATGATGGTGAACTTCTTCCATATACTTTGAATACTACGTTTGCTACCTATTTATCACCCCAGAATGGTATAGAACAGGAAAAACAAGGTGTTGAGTATACCATTGGTCCGATTCACTCAAAGGCATTGCGTTCTTCATTTCACATAAGTGGCGGATATCTGGATGTGCGAAAAGAATACGGCACTTTCTGCCTTGCATCCTCAGATAGAAGTGAATGGAAAAGCTTACCCTTATGTAGTAGGTATTTTATGAAACAGGGCCTTCTGTTGCGAATACCAAATCTGGCAACAATTGAATAGCCGGTTTCAGTGTGTTACTCAAATTCCCAGAATCGGTTTGATCAAGCCTAACGCTTCAGGCTGTGTGGATGGATAAACAACAGCGGGGAATGGAGAGCCGGTTTAATAACCCTGTGTACATGGACAGTAATAATCTGGAAGTGCCTGAATCCGGTTTATATATAGACGGAGAGGGAAATCAACATCCTTTCACGCCGGACATGGCGACGGATGAACGTTTTGCTGATTTAGTGATCAGGGGCGAATACAACTACCGCTTTTTCTGAAGGACTCGTATAAACCTTATTTCTTATTGAATCTTCGGGTTACTAAAGAGATCGGACGTCATGTTTCGGTTGCTTTTTGTGCTAATAACCTGCTGCAATCCAATCCGAAACGATACCGGCGGAGCATACAGAAATATGCAGTTGTGAATCCGGATTTATATTATGGTGCGGAAATTAGTATCCGTTTTTTAAAGTTAGTATTGGTATTAAATTTTAGATATTGAAAGAGAATGAAATATTATGTATTGTTTTTCTTTGTGTTATTCCTATGTGCTTGTACCGGGGATGAGAATAGTTCCTCATGCTTTGTGAGTGTCCAACTACTTTCTCCTACGGATGAAGTGACTTGCCTTTCGAAGAGAGAGGTGGTATTGACAAATAAGGATCAAGGTACGGTTTATACCTCTTCATGTGCTTCTGATGGAGTAGCTCTGTTTAATGTGGAATATGGATATTATACAGTTGCCGTACATTATCAATCTCCTTCCGGAATTATTTTCAGTGGAAGATTGGAATCTTTGTCGTTATTGCCCGAACAGGGTGAAGAAGTGATGAAAGTTCAGTTGCAACTGGCGCGCTCTAAAATAAATGCATTGGTCATTAAAGAGATTTATTATGTGGGCTGTAAAGGAGAGTTGGGAGCAGATTATCAGGCAGATCAATATGTTACACCTATAATAATTCTGATGAGACTGTATATCTGGATGGATTGTGTCTGGCTTTGGTGGATCCGATGCCGGGTATTGTATCTCCCTGGGTGAAATATACGGATATGAAACGGATTCCCCGTTGCTGATATGACCTGGCAATTTCCGGGTAGTGGTAAGGAGTATCCTTTATTGCCCGGAGCGGAAACTACCATTGCAACGAATGCTGTAGATCATACCGGAGGCGAATATCAGCATGCTAATTCAGTTGATTTATCTAAAGTTGACTGGGGATTCTGGCATGTAAGTTTGAGCAAACAGAACATAGCACCCGGTGTGAAACCATTGAACCTGCTTTTTAAATCTTAACTCGACTGCATGGATGTATTCATTTCCCGGTAGTTGGCCCCACATTTATGATATTTGGATTTGAAGGCATTAGTGCAGAGGAATATGTAAATAATCCATTGAACAGGGAAAATAGACCGGGAGCTTCTAATAAGACTAAATTCTATTTGATGATTCCGAAAAGAGTGGGTGATTGATTGTGTGAGTGTGTGGAAAATGAAGCCAATGCTAATAAGCGTGTGCCTGATGAACTGAACCATGGACCTGTGTATATTCCGGAAGGAGATTATTCCGGGAAATCGTTGATACGTAAAAAGTGCAGCATCAACCAACGGGCGTTTCATTTATCAGATACGAACAATGCGGCGGAGGACTTTATCGTATCCGAAACCGTCTTTAAAAAATAAGCAAGCAACTATGGGAGTACATTATTTATTTTATGGCTTCTGTCGGCGATTCCCGTATATGCGCAGTCTGATTCATTGCATATCTATTCTATGCAAGGGGTTTTATCAGCAGAATAATTGGCTGACAGGAGCTAATCCAGTAGGAATGTCATTCAACCGTTTCCGCTCGTTCTCTGTGGCGGAAGTGGGGTATAGGTTTGAAGATGGAAACTTTGGTAATGTCAGTTTGCCTGCTTCATCCAATAAGTATGCGGTGTTTGTGAATCTTACCAGACTATAGGTAATGTCTCTTTATAAGGAAAAATAGGATATGTGAATAATCGGAAGCAAGAGGTGAACTGGAATGGGATGACCAGTGACTGCTGGCGTGGAATAAATCTTTGTGACTCAGTGAGTGGCAATCAACGTTCGGAACAATATCAACTGTCCGGTGCATTTTCATTACCCGTTTCTTCGCATTGGCTGATGGGTTCGAGGTTCGATTATTTAGTTGACCTGAATGCCAAGGGATACAGATCCCCGGAATGAAAACCAGTGGATGGAGTGGAAAATAACTCCCGGAGTTGGTTATGAGTGTGGAAGTCATCGTTTGGGGCTTCCATATTTTATGGCAATCGTAAAGAAACGGTGGACTATCAGAATATAGGTACTCATACGGCATATCCTTTCTTTGTTTCTTATCCGTTAGGGTACTTTAAAACTTTGCCTAAAGGGAGAAAATATAAAATGGTATTATTCTGCACAGGAGTTCGGAGGATTCTTACAAGAAGAGGGAGTTTATGGACGCTTCCGGCTATTTCAACAGATAGGAGGGAATCTTTGTCAGACAAAATATAGTAAGTGACCGTATACAAAACAAGAAAGAAGGTGAGACAGATGGCTGGAAGCTGGATTATAAAGGTATAGGTTCATTAGTTTCTCCATTGAATCGCCATGAATGGAGTTGGAAAGTTTTGTTTGACAAGTCGGATAGTTATGATCTTTTGCAGCAGCAGGAAGAGAACATGGGTACATGGCGTTCTTCGGGGAAGGTTCTCCGTTCTACTTCCCGTATTAATGAATATGGGTTGACTTATGGTTACTATCGACTTTATAATGAGTGGAATAGTCGTTATTCTATCGTTTCGGGAATTGACTTTAAGCAGACAAAAGTCAATTGCTTTTTTATCCGGCTGAATATATGCAAACTGTACGCCGTTTTACTGCATATGCTACATTTACTCGGAATTTCTTATTATCTAATGCCCGAATTGATTTAGCTATTGGGGCAGAGTACGGTAAAGGAGGTGGAACTATGATAGCTGAAAAACAGTTGCAATCAGGACAGAATACGCCCGCAATCAAATTATGGCAGAATCTGGAGCGGTTGGAACAGGAGTACAATTATTTAACAGAGCCCAGATGGGCATTGCATTTATCTCTAACTTATACTCATACCGTTTCTTTACTTGGTTTGCCCGATTGACGATGGGGTATGAAAATGTTTTCAAAAAATCTTTTTAATTCAAATAAGGAGAATATTTCTGTACAAATAGGGATTGTTTCTCTAAATAGATTCCGTAGTTTTGAAGCGACTAACTAAAAAACAATAGAGTTATGGAAAAAAAGAAATTTTGGATAATCAGAAATCAGATCCGAGACCTGTTGGTAGATGGATTATTTACATTGACAAGTGTACGGATGTGGCGAGTGTGTGGATGCATGCAGTTTGGATCTTCTTTACATTGAAAATGAAAAAGTTAAAATGACAGAAGAGAGAGATATTGTAGTCAATGTGAAGATTGTGCCCGAGTTTGTGCATTTAGGGCAATAACCTTTAAATAGCTATATCAAGTGAAGAATCTTTTTATCTATTTCTTTTTCTGTTCTTATGCAATGCTTGTTCGAATCCTAACAAACAAATTTTGGATGAGGAATTGTCAAAAAACGCCAATATTGTCGGCTTCTTTTTGATTCTTTTTATCTGAAGTGAGACATCTGTCACCTCGGGATAGGATAGCATCCATGACTAAAATATCATATAGGAACGAAGAAGAAATAGATGGGATACAAAAACAAGAACGACTTTTAATGGAAATTTTGCCTTTAAGTTATGGTAAAAGAAGGAAGGAAATTCTATTTCAATTAGTGACGCTTTATAATAATTTGGATAGATTTGGTCTTCCTGGGGCCGATTTAAAAGGACTTAAATGGATCGAAATGTTGAAACCAACCATTCACTTTCACAAAAAGAAGAGTGGCGAGTGAATGAGATGAAAGCGTTATTGCTTAATGAAGTAGGAAATCAAGATGAATTTCTTCCTATTTGGTATAAATTATTAAAACAATATCGGGAAACTGATAGATCAAAAGATGTGGGTAAATGTCTTCTAACCATTGCAAAATCATTTTGTCATGGTGGAAGATTACGATAATGCATTACCATTGTATAAAGAGGCATATCAATTGGCTTTAAAACATGAATTTGTAGATTTGGAGAAAGCCTCTGGTATCATGTTAATAAAACATTTATGTGGAGCAGGGTACTATTCAGAATCACTGGAATATTATAATAAGATTAGGGTTAATCAGAAATAGCATTTAATTCTTCTGTGCAAAATGAAGTTATAAAAAGCTATATAGAGCTTAATAAATCTGATAGTGCGCGTCTTTATTTAGTTGAAAGGTTATTATTAGAAGGAGGGATAAGATTTTTTTAAATTGTGCATGGGATGGCTGAAACCTATATTCCAGAAGGGCAAGAAGATTCAGCTTTTATATTTTTGGATAGGGCTATGGAATCTTATAAAGAAAAAAAGTACTATCAAGGAAAAAGATAGAGAGGTCGTTTTACCTAGCTATTTCCCCTGTCTACTTGTTATTTGTTTGCTGATTTATTATGGAAAAAGGTAAAGTTCAACAAGCAAAATCAATATTATACATTTTAGAACCTATGAAAGAGGTTGTTAGAACTCCCATTCAGATGGAGTTTCAAATAAAAAGCCCTCACCAATTTTAGTTCTTTCTGTCGTGAAACTAAACAATATGAAAAAGCTTTGAGTTTATTAGCTCGACGAGATTCAGTTCTGCAAACGTATTTGGAATTTAAAGCGAAGAACGATAAAAAAGAATTATGCAGAGCGTTTAAAGATTCAGGAATTGAAACATGAGCTTAATGAGAGTAAGATGTAAATAGAATAAATACACATGTGGCTGCAATCTGTATTTTTCTATTAGTGATTTCTGTAGCAGCCACATTCAAGTCCATATCTATGTACCGCAAGTTGAAGAAACAAGGTGCCGTAAATTATAGACTTCAAGGAATGATTAAGAAATGCGATGAAGGAGATACGTCTGAATCGCATTCTGCATCTATGGATCAATATGAACTTTTTATTTTGGCAAGCCTTACATAAAGTTCGTGATGAATACTTCCTTAAAAGTGACCTTACGATAGAGACATTGGCTGATGTACTGAATACGAATCGTTCTTATTTATCGGTTAGCATCAATAGATTCTGTGATAAAGGCTTCAGTGTTGGCATTGAATAATTTCCGTATTCAGCATGCCGAACAACTGATGAGAGAAAATCCTTCAATTGCCCTTTAAAGATTTGCCGGAACAGTGTGGCTATGCAACCACTGGTACTTTTGTTCGGAACTTTAAGCGGTGTCATAACATGAGTCCAAGTGAATTTATGAATAAACTTCTCATTGAACAAACACTTCCTAAAGTAGAGAAGACTTTTCAGTAAATTGATTATCTTTGAGCACACTAAATGATTCATAACTTAATTTATCCTATATCAATGAAAACAACTATTTTATTACCAGTAATCAGTCTTTTTTATTCCTTGCATCTTGTACGAATCCTAGTGATAAGAAAGTAAATGATCAAACTTCCGAATCCTCCGGAAAGTGGTGTAACCTCTACTGATTGGCAATCTCGTTACGATAAACTTGAAGCCTCCGATTTGCCCGACAATGTGATTCAACTGATTGGTAAAGAGTGGATGCTTGTAACGGCAGGCGATGAAAGTCCTTCAATACAATGACTGCCAGTTGGGGTGGTATGGGATACATTTGGGGAACGTCCTTCTACCTTTATTTTTATACGCGATACCCGCTATACTTTATTTACCAATTCCTCCAACAGCATGAGAGTTTCACTCTCAGCTTCTTTAATGAAAAAAATATCGCAAATGCCCCTGCGTATATGCGGTACAATGTCAGGAAGGAATACGGATAAGGTGAAAGAGGCCGACTTACCTCTGGAAACTCCCTTCAGGATTAATGAGCTTTGGAAGAAGCACGAATGATTATTGAGTGCAAGAAGATGTTTATTCAGGAGCTGGACTATGCCAACCTGGCGAACCTTATAAATCAAAAAATCATGGAAGAAGCTTATAAAAACGAAACCTTCCAAACATCAAATGTTTATCTCAGAAATCGTCAATATTTGGATTAAGAAATAATATTCAACGAAATTTTGGTCAATTATTCCTTTTCATTGGTAAAGACCAAAGTGTTTTTGGCCAATTCTTGGAATTCATAGTCTTTTCTATATATTTGCGCCCGCATTTTTTAAGTATCACTTATATATAATTGTCCCTATAATCAGAATTTACTAAATCTAGGTAGAGTTTATGGAGAATATAAACGCAGTAATTACAGGAGTTGGAGGATATGTACCCGATTATATCCTGACCAATGATGAGATTTCCAAAATGGTAGATACCACCGACGAATGGATTATGGGACGTATCGGCATTAAGGAAAGACGTATTTTGCATGAAGAGGGACTGGGAACTTCGTATATGGCCGCAAGGCTGCCAAACAATTAATGCAACGTACGAATTCTCAACCGGATGAAATTGATCTGTGATTGTAGCTACTACCACTCCTGACTATCGCTTACCTTCTACAGCCTCCATTCTGTGTGAGCGACTGGGATTGAAACGTGCTTTTTGCTTTCGATGTACAGGCAGTTTGCAGCGGTTTCTTTGTATGCACTGGAGACGGGAGCAAACTTTATTCGTTCGGGAAACTACAAGAAAATTATCGTGGTAGGAGCTGAGAAAAAAATGTCTTCAATCATAGATTATACCGATCGTGCCACTTGTCCCATTTTCGGTGATGGTGCGGCAGCCTTCATGCTGGAACCTACTACGGAAGATTTAGGTGTAATGGATTCAGTGCTGAGAACAGATGGTAAGGGACTGCCTTTCCTACATGTTAAAGCAGGTGGCTCTGTATGTACCTTACACAAAGCATGCAAGGCATTCAATAAAATAACCGGCATGGAATTTCAGGCTATGGGAGAATTGGAGTACTATGTAATTGCTCCGGATACAAATATGTTCGAGGCAACAGACCAGAAAGGCTATCATGAATCAGCACCATACGCCAAGTTCAATGATTTCCGTACCCAGTGCATGGTCTACATTGCACAAGCAGGCGGACAAATAAAGTATGGACACTCCGAAGTAGGTAATTTTACCTTGAATGGCATGATATATGAACAGAATGAAATAGAATTCCTGCCTGTCAATGCCGAAGATGCGGCAGACCAATTGATGATTGCCAAATGGATTATACGTAATCTGGCCTATAAACATGGTTATAACATTACTTTCGCGCCTAAAATAACTACAGGAAAAGCTGGTTCCGGATTGCATATCCACATGCGTATCATGAAAGATGGACAAAACCAAATGTTGAAAGAAGGTGTTTTATCAGAAACAGCACGCAAAGCTATTGCTGGCATGATGGAACTTGCTCCATCCATCACCGCATTCGGTAACACCAATCCTACTTCTTATTTCCGCCTGGTTCCCCATCAGGAAGCGCCAACTAATATTTGCTGGGGATGCAGGAGTTTTAGCAGAGTTTTTACAGTAAACTGCTGGGGTGGGAGCTGACACATCAACGTGCGAATGGTTGGGCGGCTATCACTTCTCCATCCGGTATGGTGATGGCGTTTCAGGAGATTGAAGAGTACCAGCCACCTGTATGGCCTTGGAAAGAAGGTAAGCAGGGACAAATGCTTCATCTTGATTTCTATGTGGGAAAATCTGGAGGAGGCTGTGGCTTATGCCATTCAGTTGGGAGCACGGCAGGCGGATGAACAGTACTTCAGGACTTCACGAACGATGTTTGATCCGGCAGGACATCCCTTCTGCCTTGATACGGAAGAGGCTGAATAATGCACAAAACAGTTACTGAACAATAAAGAGCACACCATGTCCGAAATTGCGAACTATTTCCTTTATAGAAATGCCGAAGGAGAAACCGGTTTATCTGCTAACAGCATTGACGACCTGAATCTGGATGACCTTTTGCTGAAATTGATTATTGTCATTCCAGTATAGGCAGGCAGTACTTGTATTATCTTCTGCTATCGGATAAAACCTCCGGCATGGAAAAACAGGAAGCACTTCTGTCTTCATTGGCAACTCATACGGAGTTGCGTACTCTTTTAAGCAATGCACTGAAAGAACTGGATAAGCCGGATGCTTATTCCATCGTATCCATTCTGGAAAATGATAACACAGGGATTGGTGCCAAGGAGATGGTTCTTATTAATATCTGCCGGTTTCTGCCTTTGCTGTTTCTGGCTCTGATGCTGCTCACTCATTCGGGAGTATTTCTTACTTTATTTGTCTTTTCATTCGTGGCAAATGCAGTGTTGCACTATCGTAATAAGGCGAAAATCCAGAGATACTTTTTTCTCCATACCTCAGCTTCTGAAGATGATAAGACAGGCGGGAAAGCTGGCGCAGAACAAGGAGTTTGCCTCTGTAGATCCTTCTATCACGAATGACCTGAAGGCTGTAGAGGGGCTGAAGAAGTATATCTCTTATTTCCGTTTCAACCTCAGTCTGGATAACGACATGGCTATTATGTTTTATATGGTAGCGGAATTAATCCGGGTATTCTTTCTCCACGAGGCGTATGCGGTAGGTAGAACTTTTCATCTGTTGAAGGAGAAGGCGACGGCTATCCACAATGTTTACCGCTTCATCGGTTTTCTGGATTCTATTTTGTCTGTTGCCATCTTGAGGGAGGAGCTACCTTATTACTGTCTGCCGGGAGATAACAGGGCAGGGGAGCGATTGCGTACACAGGCAGTGTATCATCCTCTGATAGAAAACTGTATTCCGAACGATATGGTGCTTCATGAGAAATCGGCATTGATAACCGGTTCGAATATGGCAGGTAAGACCTGTTTCATGCGTACGATAGAGTGAATCTGTTGGCAGCGAAAACACTTCATACTTGTTTCGCAGAAGTCTTTGAGATAAATACCGGAATTTCTCTTCTGTCCTCCATTCACCAGGGAGATAACCTAATGGAAAATAAGAGTTACTTTATGCAGGAAGTGACGACTATCAAAGATTTCGTAGATGAAAGCGGTCATGGGAATCATCTCTTCCTGCTCGATGAATTGTTCAGAGGAACCAATACCAAGGAGCGGATAGCGATTTCGAAAGCTGTGCTTTCCTGGCTGGTGAAAAGTGATAATCTGGTATTTGTATCTACGCACGATCTGGAACTGGCCGATATGCTGGAAAATGAATACGAATTATACTATTTCAGCGAGTCGGTGAAAGATGGTATCCTGTCTTTCGATTACAAGCTGAAACGCGGAGTTGCGACCGAGCATAATGCAATTAAGATATTGGAGATTTGCGATTATCCGGCTTCGTTGGTGAGTGAGGCCCATTCAATCACAAGTATATAATGAAAAACAGAGAGAGTGTAGGTATGATATCCCGCCTCCCTCTGTTTTGCGATAATGAACAGATTGATTACTTCTTAGCTTCATCAGCCATAGAGTGCACTTTGCCTTTGATATCATTGGCTTTTTCAGCAATGACGGATGTTTCATTGGCTACTCTGTCAGCAACTTTTTCTCCGGCATACAATGTCTTTTCTTTAGCAGATTCAATCAGGCATTCGGTATGTCCTTCAATTCTGTGCAGGCATCGAATACTTCTGCTTTCATTTTTTCTCTTGCACTGCGGGCAAAGCCATAAGCCAGTGCTCCAAAGATTGAACCTATTCCAAGGCCAATCAAAAAGTGAGAATCTTTACATGTCATAATTAAACAGGTTTAATGGTTAAAAACTAAATAAATGTTCTATTTTGGTCAGAGAACAGAGTGCACAAGGCATTAGTTCAACGGGGAGGGAAAGAATTACTACTATTTCACAATTTATGAGAATCAGGAGTTGAATTAACTCTTTCTTTTCGGGTTATGAATATAATTTTAGGCGCGGATTACGCGGATTACACGGATTCTTTTCCTGTAATATAGTGTGATAGCGCAGCCATTAATCCGTGTAATCCGCGTAATCCGCGCCTAAATCATTATCAGCATTAGTTCATTACTTTTCCGTTATAAATCAAATTCAATACCAGATTTGTATAATTTATAAATATTCTCTTGCCGGATTCCTTTAGCTTTATCTTTGGCGCCCATAAACATTACTACTGCACTACGTTCTGTGGTACAAGCAGTTTTTTGAATCATGTAATTAAAATCAATGCTTTATGAATGTAGAAAGAAAAAATGCGAAAGATGACTTACGGCTCTACATACCGGAAGTCATCGGGATGCTGAAGCGGGAAGGAAAGTTCCCAGCAATGCATGTTTATGCTTGCACGCTGCGTTCCTATGAGAAGTTTTGTGCAGAGGAAAGGCATCCGAAAAACACCACTGCTTCCCTGTCCATGCAGGGAGATTTTCACCCCTGAGAGGCTGAAAGAGTATGAGGACTGGTTGGCTGGACAACAGTCCAGTCCGAACACGATCTCCACTTATATGCGTACATTGCAGGCGGTATACAATCGCTGGATGTCACCGGGCATAGAGGGGTACAATCCGGTGCTGTTCAAGGATGTTTATACGAAAGTGGAGTCGCGTACCAAGCGGGCGCTGACGGCAGAGCAGATGGAGCAGCTCAGGAATACGGACTTTAGTGTGCTGACACTGCGTCAACAGCAAGTGCTACCTACTTCTTGCTGATGTTCATGTTGCGCGGTATGCCGTTCATTGACTTGGCACACTTGCGGAAGTCGGATTTGAGAATAGGCGCATCACTTACCGTCGGCACAAGACGGGGAAACTGATGGTGGTGGATGTGCCGCCCGATGCGATGAGGCTGTTGCAGAAGTACAGGGACAAGACGGATTCGGAATATTTGTTCCCGTTGCTGCATGGTGGCTTGTTCATGGAGGAACATCACCACCGTTATCAAGAAACATACGGCATTTCAACCGGGAGTTGGCGCGGCTGATGAAACAGTTATTGCCCGGTGTTTCCGTAAGTTCGTACACCGCACGCCATACATGGGCTACACTTGCTTATCATAGTGGGTGTACCTGTGGGACTGATAAGCCAGTCGTTGGGGCCTCGTCCATTCGGGTGACGATGACTTATCTGAAACCGTTTGATGCGGAGGTGATAGACAGAATAAACAGGCAAGTGATTTCCTTGGTGAAGAAAAAGTAAAAAGAAGAAAGATGGCAGATTTAATATGTTGTATGGCACTTCGTTGAGGTGAAATTACTTGCATAGTAACGGCAAACTACCATTGATGCAGACCGGAACGATTTTCAGACGGTATCATTTTATGGTAAAAGAAGTTTT
>VOFH01000760.1_pt1 | contig 36919 bp, 51 predicted proteins | sample 5384091 | NCBI WGS metagenome assembly VOFH01 (sample SAMN12384727, study PRJNA508395) | human gut metagenome | isolation source: healthy gut G | host: Homo sapiens
GCAGGAGTCCCTATAAATAAAAGAATCTGTTTTCGTTGTCTCTAGTCTAGTGGAAATGCATAGAAAAGTCAATGGAAAAACGAATATATTTTGTGATATACTATGTAACAGGCGCAAAAAGTAAAAACAAGCGGCACCGCAGATGACATTTGTTTTTCTTGCGCTGTCAGCAAAGGGTTCGTCTGCGTGAGCGGGCAGGTCGGTTACTATGAGCAATTTCTTATATCGGGGAACAAAAAGGGGTATATTATATGGAAAACAAAAACACGATCCTTGTGGTCGGCCAGGCAAAGCCGAGCAAAGAGGATGCGATCTACAATCTCCACGGGGAATTTTATATCAGTCTGATCGTGGAGCGGGATACGGGGAAGATCCTGGAACTGGACTGCAATACGATCCTTGAGGTGACGAAGCAGTTCGTGGCATCCATGTTTGTGGGGAAGAGCCTGAGGACAGACGTTCCGCTGATCGAGAAGGAGATCAGGGAGCGTTATTTTGCTTTGACGCAGAAGCCATTGATCGCGTGCATGAAGGATGCGTGCAACCGGTACCTCACGGCGATCGGGGAAAACCGCGGAAAATAATTGTACAGATGCGGAAACAAGAGAATAGAATTTTTAACATTATTAAGCCGGGTTCTCCTCCGGTTGTTTTTTTCTCGTTTTCAAGAGACCGATTGACAATCAAAAAATCATGATAAAGTTAGGAAGGTCGTTTTTCTAATACCCCATACAAAACGGCAAAGAATCTGAAAACAATGGACCGATTCGGGAAAATACACCATTTGATTTATCAAATACAACAATACCGGATCGCAGCACCAAAGTATGAAAAGGAGTACCCCACTTATGAGTTCCTGGAATGATGTTACCAAAAAGGTACGTGAAATACGGAAAAATTTTGTTGTCCGCTGTGCGATTTCCTTCGTGGCAGTTCTGGCATCTGCCCTTCTGCAGTCTTATGTAATTCTGGCCTTTATTCGTCGGCAGGCCTTCTGTCCAGCGGATTTACGGGACTTGCGATTTTGATCGACCGAATCACTGAACTGTATGGATTTACCGTCTCGACATCTTTGGCACTCGTTGTTTTAAACCTGCCTGTTGCCCTGATGTGCTGCCGCAGCATCAACGTGAAATTCACGGTGTTTTCGCTGCTGCAGGTATTTTTTGCAAGCTTTTTTCTTAAAAAGTCTGCCACTATACTCCGCTATTTGAGGATCTGACCCTGAATGTGATCTTCGGCGGTGTGCTTTACGGACTGTCCGTTGTCCTTTCCTTAAAAGGAAACGCATCCACAGGTGGTACCGACTTTATTGCCCTCTATGTTTCCAATAAGACCGGAAAGTCCATTTGGAACTATGTGTTCATGGGAAAGTGTGTATCCTTGTAATTTTTGGACACATGTTCGGTTGGGAGTATGCAGGATATTCCATCGTGTTCCAGTTCATCTCCACCAAAATGATCTCCACCTTCCATCACCGCTATGACCGCGTGACCTTACAGATCACCACTGAGAAAGCGGAAGAGGTCATGAAGGCGTATGTCAGCAAGTATCACCACGGTATTTCCTGCGTGGACGCCATCGGCGGCTACAGCCACAAAAAAATGTACCTGCTCCCACCGTAATTTCTTCCTACGAGATCAACGATATCGTCCAGCTGATCCAGGAAGTAGATGAAAACGTGATCATAAACGTATTCAAAACAGAAGACTTCTATGGCGGATTCTACAGAGAGTCCTTTGACTAGCTTAAAATCAAAAAATATTCCCCAGAAGACATGCCCCGGTATATGGGCGGTGTTTTCTGGGGATTTTTGTTTGTGAGACTATTTCTTCCAGTCACTGATGAGAGCGGTGCATGATGTTGGTAAAAAATTGTTTAGAAAGATTTTATGGATTAACGGATTGTCATACATCCGAAAAACCTACCGATACCAGAAACTGTGGATGGATTCTACTGCCTACACCTCCGTTCCAGCACTGCCACCGCCTGATACAGGATTGCGGACAGAATACAGAGGATCACGATGGACATGATCACGAGATCCAGCTTGAAGACCTGGCTGCCGTAGATGATGAGGAAGCCAAGGCCTGCCTGGGCGGAGAGAAACTCGCCGATGATGACGCCGACGAGGCAGAGACCGATGTTGACCTTCATATTGCTGATAATCAGCGGTACGGAGCCGGGCAGCAGGACCTTTGTGAGTACATCCTTCTGTTTTCCTCCCAGCGTGTAGATCAGACGGATCTGGTCAGGATCCATGGAGAGAAAGCCGTTGTAGAGCGTTAAGATCGAGCCAAATACCGCCACAGAGACCGCCGCCGTGATGATCGTCTTCATGTTGTTGCCCAGCCATACGATGAGCAGCGGCGCGAGAGCGGACTTCGGCAGACTGTTCAATATGACAAGGTACGGTTCCAGAATCTTTGCCAGCCGCCTGCTGGACCAGAGCGCCACCGCGCCGAAGATCCCGATCCATGTCACAAGAAAAAAGCTCAAAAGCGTCTCCAAAACCGTGACTCCCGTGTGGTAAAAGATCGTCCGGTCTGCCGCCATGGAAAGAAAACAGGAGAGCACCCGGGACGGGGAACTGAAAATAAAATCGTTCAGGATCCCGATCCGGGCGCTGATCTCCCAGGAAAAAAGAAACAGGACCAGAAATAAGATCCTGCAGATGAAGATCTGCCTCCGGATCCGCCGCTCCTGCTCCAGATACCGGCACTGGGCCGGGGAGACCGCAAGATCCGCTGCCGGGATCACAGCCCGGTGCCTGCGCAGGATAAAAGAAGCGATACTATGAAATCTCATCCGGCTCACCTCCCACATTGACAGCGGTCATAAGTCCGTTTCTGGCTGCCGGTGCATTCTCATCACCGGATTCAGTTCCATTGATAATATCTGTATCTCCAGATCCGGCCCCATCGACAGTTGACGTATCATCACCATTCTCGTTCCCAAGAATCTTCCACAATTCATTAAAATAAGAAGAAAACTCCGGATAATTCCGCCGCTTCAAAGGACTCATTTCATGGTTCGGAAACCGAATCACAAGCTCCCCCCTTGATCGTCCCCGGTCTGTTCGTCAGAACCAGGATCCGGTCCGCTGTGCTCACCGCCTCCGAAAGATCATGGGTGATCAGGATCGCCGTTTTCTTTCTGCTACGGATGATCGAACTGATATCATCACAGACCGAAAGCCTCGTCTGATAATCCAGAGCAGAAAACGGCTCATCAAGAAGCAGAAGATCCGGCTCCAAAGCAAGAGTCCGGATCAAAGCAGCCCGCTGCCGCATCCCCCGGAAAGCTCCGACGGATGCGCATCGTAAAAATACTGAAGTCCGTAAGAATCCAGAAGCTCCTTCACCCGGCTCAAATGCTTTGAATCACACTTCCTCCGCACCTCAAGCCCCAGTGAAACATTCGAAAGGATCGTCCGCCACTCAAACAAATGATCCCTCTGCAGCATGTACCCGATCCCCGAAGTCCCCTTCCCGACAGAAACCCCGTCAAAAAGAATCTCCCCCGCTCAGGGGCCAAAAGCCCGGCAAGCAGAGAAAGCAACGTAGATTTCCCACACCCGGACGGCCCGACAATACAAAAGAAACTCGCCGGAATTCACATGAAACGATATATCAGAAAGGGCCTTCGTCTCTCCCTCCATGGTATGGTAGGAATAATCCACCCCTCTAACTTCCAATTTCGGAGTCATGGATACCTCACTCAAACGTACTTACTATAAAATATGTAAAAACCTCTCATCCGTGAGCCAACCGTCAAAACAACAGCACAGTACACAACTATTATGCAGCACTGCTTATTCCTTTCTCGTCCCTCAGCACAGCCACATCCTCAACGCACAGCGCAGCGCCTGCGCTCCGCCAGTACACAGCACAGACCAGCTTTCAGATCCTCTGAGCCCGAATCTGAAAGCTGGTCTGTGTACCCCCCCCCTCAATTCACCTCTCCCCAAAAAACCGTAAGAAAATCGCAAGAAAACCGCCAGATAAAAGACCCAAAGAAAGAAACATTTCCCTGCTATACTAAATTCCAGTGTTAAAATAATCACATTTAACATAGAAAACCTCGGAAGGAACACATGAGCATGAGCAGTGAAGAAAAAATCTCACCAGAAGAATTCGACAAAGAACTAGACTCCCTACTGGCCGGAACCACAGAAAAGAAACCCAAAACCCAAAGAGAAAAAAGATCATAATCGCCGCCGCCATTGCCATCCTCGGAATCACCGGCATCAAACTCCTGTCCGGCGGAAAAGACATGGTCCCCGTTGTGAACACTGTGACCCCAACCCGCAAAACCATCCAAAACCGCCTCACCGTCACCGGCCCTATCTCCCGGAACCGACAGCGTAGACGTCGTCTCAAACCTCCACGCTGAGATCCTCGAAATTCCCGTAAAAGAAGGCGACAAAGTCACAAAAGGCCAGCCCCTGGCAGTCCTCGACGATTCCGACGTAAAAAAAGAAGCCGACATCGCCAAAAACGACTACGACCTCGCCGTGACCACCTGCGCCGAAAAAAGATAAAGAAGCAAGAAACGGCTACGCCAAAGCCATCCAGGACCTGAACACCGCCCAGGCCAACTACGACCGCACAAAAGCCCTCTTTGATGGCGGCAGCGTCCCAAAAGTTGATCTTGAGACAGCGGAAAACGGTCTCCACGACGCAGAACGGGAATGCGACTCCTACACAATAAAAAACGGGTCCGCCGTCGCCGATGACTCCTACCGCCTCCAGATCGAAAAAGCAAAATTCGACTACGAAAAAGCCGTAGAGCAGTTAGATAATACGATATTAAAAGCCCCTATCGACGGCACCGTCGTCCGCGTCAACACAAAAGTAGGCCGTTTTGCCGACAAAATGGAAAACGACGCCCCGCTCTTCGTGATCGAAAACCTCGATAACCTGGAACTCGAGATCAAAGTCAGCGAGTACACCATCGGAAAAGTCGCCGTCGGCCAGGAAGCCGAGATCTCCGCGGACATCTTAAACGGTGAGACCGTCCACGGCGAAGTCATCTCGATCTCCCCGACCGGCGAAGAGAAAGGCGGCGGTTCCAGCGAGCGCGTCATCCCCACAAAGATCCGCGTCACAGATCAGGACACAAAACTGATCGCTGGAATCACCGCCCGCGCGTCCATTGTCCTGGAAGAATCCGAGAACGCCCTGACAGTCCCAGTCTCCGCCGTGATGGAAAAAAGACGGAACGAACTACGTCCAGGAGATCAGTGACGGAACCGTATCCTGGGTTCCGGTGGACATCGGTGTGGAAGGCGATGTGGAGATGGAGATCATCCCGGTGGAAGGAGCTCCCTGGATGAAAACTCCGTCCTGATCGCGGAGCCGGGAGAGCAGTACACAGATGGAATGGCAGTCACATCATCCGGAAAACAGGGGGAATAAACAATGTTTGAAAACTGACAAGATCCCGCTACATGACGGAAAACGTGACAGACGAGCTGATCCGCCTGGAAAACCTCGTAAAGATCTACGACACAGGCGCGATCCGGGTCATGGGACTAAAGAAAATCAACCTGACGATCCACCGCGGCGAGTTCGTTGCGATCATGGGACACTCCGGATCGGGAAAATCCACCCTGATGAACATTTTTAGGCTGCCTGGACCGCCCGACACTGGGTCACTATTACCTCGACGGGATCGACACGGCGGCCCTGTCCCCGGACGAACTCTCCGCGGTGCGGAATAAAAAGATCGGCTTCGTGTTCCAATCCTTCGACCTGATCTCAGGACATCGGCGTTAAAAATGTGGAGCTCCCGATGACCTACGCGAGGATCCCGAAAAGGAAAAGGACGGGCGGGCCATGGAACTGTTGGAGTGCGTGGGGCTGGAAAAACGCGCCGGACACATGCCCAATGAGATGTCCGGCGGACAGAGACAGCGCGTTGCCATTGCGAGAGCGCTGGCGAACGAGCCGCCGCTGATCCTGGCGGATGAACCGACGGGAAATCTCGATACAGCCGCATCCATCGAGATCATGGAGATCTTCTCGGAACTCCACAAAGCGGGAGCCACAGTGATCGTTGTCACCCACGAGGAAAATATCGCCGCCTTTACGGACCGGATCATCCACTTTCTCAGATGGTCAGATCATCAAAGATGAGATCAACGAAAACCCGACAAAAGTAAGCGGTAAAGTCCACATGAAAGGTCTCTACAGACACTTCCAGAAAACAGCCGGAACAGAGAGTGGGGTGGTCGGATGCTAGGCGAAAATATGATCATGGCCTTCCATGCAATCATGGCGAACAAGATGCGCTCATTCCTGACCATGCTGGGCATTATCATCGGAATCGGTTCTGTCATATCCATCGTCTCCATCGGCGATACGATGCGCGGGCTGTTCGCGGACCTCTATAAGGACGCGGGGGCCACCCAGGCGGTGGTATCCATCGGATACAATGTGGAGGATGTGCGGGACAACGATTACTTTACCCTGGATGAACTGATAAGATCAAGGAGATCTTTGGGGATGAGATATCCTATATCGACAGTTACGCCAGCGTAAATTCAGAAGTCCTTGCAGGACGGACAAACATGAAATTTGACTTCCAGGGGATCGACTGGAATTTTAGCGATGTCCAGCCGGTGACCATGATTTCCGGACGTTATTTAAACGAAGGAGATATCCTTGGACGAAAGAAAAATGTGGTGATAGGAGGAGAGTGCCAGAAAACTTTTCGGAACGGAAAACGCGGTGGGAAAGACCTTCCGGACCACAGTCTACGGGGATACAGACATGTATACGGTAGTCGGTGTCTACAAAAAGAGATGAGCGCCTTCCAGAAGCTTTTGTCCGGAGGTTCCGGCGATACGGGATCCGCGTATATCCCGTATACACTGCTCACATGGCCGAATGACCTGTTCTATTACTGTCGGCTGTACGCGAAAGAGGGAACGGACATGGTAAATTTCATGTCAAGGCTGACGGTGTATCTCGGGAAAATTAAGAATAGAAACGCGGAAGATTTCTATACGAATACGGTGGCGAATGAGATGGGATCCATCGACAGCCTCATGGGCGGACTTTCCATGGCCGTGGGCGGGATCGCAGCGATCTCTCTCCTCGTGGGCGGCATCGGGATCATGAACATCATGCTGGTGTCCGTCACGGAAAGGACCCGCGAGATCGGTATCAGAAAGGCGCTTGGAGCAAGGACCCGGGATGTCCTGATTCAGTTCCTGACAGAGTCCGCGATCCTGTCAGCTCTGGGCGGAATCATCGGTGTTCTGCTCGCTGTGAGTCTCGTGACGGCAGGCGGCGCGGTGCTTGGACTCCCCGTGGTGATCAAACCCGGGATCATCATTCTTGCGGTATCCTTTTCAGCCGTGGTCGGAATCTTTTTCGGACTCTACCCGGCATCGAAAGCCGCAAAGGCGGATCAATCGATGCTCTGAGATATGAATAAAGAGGAACTGCCGATCAATGGGACATATGCAAGAAACGTATTATTGGAACGGATGCTATATGGACCGGCAAAAAATCCCCGCAGGATGCGGAAAAACGATCCTGCGGGGATTTTTTAAAATTTATGCCAGTGACTATTCTACAAGCGCACCATTCACGTCAACGGTGTATCCGTCCGGAGTCTCACAGTTTACCATGAGAGTGCCCTTGAAGCCATCGCCTTCCTCGTGGAAGTAGTACCACTTGCCGCTGATCTCGTGCCAGCCGGTGAAGAGAGCGCCGGTCTTAAGGTCCATGTAGTACCAGTTGCCGTCATCCTTTACCCATCCGGTCTGCATGATATTGTCATGACCGAAATAGTACCAGGTTCCATCGATCTCCAGCCAGTAATCGGTAGCTTCGAGACCTTCCGCGAAGTGATATTTGTAGGTACCGTCAGAGAGCTTCTCCCAGGCACCGCCTGCCGGGGATTTTAAACCGCGGCGGCGTCCGCCGTTTGTGCTGCGTTTGTATGTGCCGGACACAACAGTTCCATCTATTGTATCAGCAGCCTGAGCTGTGATCATGGTTCCGAGAGCCAGTGTTGCAGCGAGAGCTGCGATGCAAAATTTTTTCATAAACGTACCTCCTGGGATTTCGTCTCTTGGTACAAAAATGCACATAAAATATATGTAGATTTGTCCTTTTCATATAGATATATCCTAATATGGAAACTGGAAAGAGTCAATGGGATTTAAAGGAAATTTTCGGAGCCCTATATATGCGCAGAAAGGTATTGTCATTTTTTTTTAGTGTGATAAAATGAGTGGCACAGTTTTTGATTCGTTTTTGCTTTATATGGAGGCAGATATGAAATATAAGTGTCTGATCTTTGATCTGGATGGAACGCTGGTAAACTCGATCCATGCGCTGACATACTGTACGAACCTTTCACTGGAGAAGTTTGGGCTCGGTCCTTTGACAGAGGAACAGATGATGACCATCGTCGGCGATGGATATAAAATGCAGATGAAACGTTCCCTCGCGGCCTGCGGGGATACGGATGAGGCGCACTACGAGGCGATCCTCCTGTATATATGGAGATATTCGGAAAATACTGTAACTATGAGATGCATCCTTACGATGGAATCGTGGAGCTCACATCGAAGGCGAAAGAGCTGGGTTTAAAGATTGCTGTTGTATCCAACAAGCCTGATGCCCAGGCGAAGAAGACCGTAGAATATGTATTCGGCGCGGGATATTTTGACACGGTGATCGGGGAGCAGGAGGGCGTTCCGAAGAAGCCGGATCCGTCGGGGAGCATTGAAGGCGGCGAAGATCTGTGGCGCGGATCCGTCAGAGTGCCTGTATTTTGGAGATACGAATACGGACATGAAGACTGGAAAGAACGCGAAGATGACGACGGTGGGAGTTCTCTGGGGATTCAGGGGCCGTGAGGAGCTTGCGGCATTCCAGCCGGAATTTCTGCTTGAGAAACCGCTTGATATCTTAACGGAGATTGAAAAGTAGCTGTTTGGCAGACCTGTGTAGATGCGGCATGACTTATCAATGTGCCATAAAAAGGTGACAGCAGCCCGCGCGTTAGATACCGGAGGAAATGGATTGAAGGATTTTAGAAAAACAAGACGAAAACGGATAGAAGCATGGCTCACCGCAGCGATGTTTCTTTTTTGGTACCCTGACAGGCTGTGGCTCTGTTAGTGACACACACGGAGATGTGGGAACTCCGAATGATGGAAAGCTGAAAGTTGTAACGACCCTGTTCCCGTACTACGATTTCACGAGACAGATCGCGGGGGATGCCGTGGATCTTTCCATGGTGATCCCGGCGGGACAGGACAGCCATTCCTTTGAGCCGACACCGGCAGATATCCGCCTGATCCAGAACGCGGACCTTCTGATCTGCAACGGTGGTGCCATGGAGCAGTGGGTGAGCCAGGTTGTGGCATCCCTGGATTCGGAGAGCTTAAAGGTCATCACGATGATGGACTATGTGGATACCGTGGAGGAAGAGATCGTGGAAGGCATGGAGGACGCAGGTGAGGAACATCACCACAGCCATGCGTCGGCAGACGATACCCATGATGACCACGACCATGATGAGGCGGTCCATGCTGATGACGATGATCATGATCACGATGCGGAAGATCATGATCATACGGATGATGAACACGATCATGATGCGGAAGATCACGATCACACGGATGATGAACACGATCATGATGCGGAAGATCACACACACACACACGATGATGACGACGCGGATTACGAGATCGAATATGACGAGCACATCTGGACTTCCCCGGTGAATGCCATGAAGATCCCAGGTGATCACGGACACGCTTCAGGAGATGGACCCGGCAGACGCGGACATCTTTGCGGCAAACGCAGAGGATTATCTCGGGAAACTTGAGAATCTCGACCAGGAATTCCGCGATGTGGTAAACGGCGCGGACTTAGACCTCATTGTCATGGCGGACAAGTTTCCGCTCCGCTATTTTGCGGACACTTACGGACTCCGGTACAGGGCCGCGTTTTCCGGCTGCAGCACGGATACGGAGCCAAGCGCCAAGACCATCGCCTACCTGATAGACAAGGTGAAGGAGGAACAGATCCATGGGGTGTATTACCTGGAGCTGTCCAGCCACCGCACGGCGGAAATCATCAGCGAGGAGACCGGTGCGAAGCCGCTGTTATTTCACTCCTGTCATAACGTGACGAGAAGAGAGTTTGATAACGGCGTCACCTATCTGGAACTGATGGAACAGAATGTTGTCAATTTACGGGAAGGACTTTATCGATGAACCAGCCATTATTAAAATGTGAACATGTGGATTTTGGATATGAAAATTATGACGTGGTGAAGGACGTGTCCATGGAGATCAATCCTGGGGACTATCTCTGCATCGTTGGCGAGAACGGATCCGGAAAGAGCACCCTGATGAAGGGACTCTTAGGACTCATAAAGCCCACCGGCGGTGTCCTGACGCTGGCGGACGAGTTGAGACGGTCCGGAATCGGATATCTCCCGCAGCAGACCCCGGCCCAGAAGGATTTCCTGCGACGGTACAGGAGGTCGTGATCTCCGGCTGCCTTGGAAAGCGTGGAAACCGACCGTTTTACTCGATGGAAGAGCGGAAGCTTGCGGCAGTCAATATGGAAAAGCTCGGAATCACGGATCTCAAAAAGAGCTGCTACCGGGATCTCTCCGGCGGACAGAAACAGCGTACCCTGATCGCGAGGGCCCTCTGCGCTACGGATAAGCTCCTGATCCTGGACGAGCCGATCACGGGACTTGACCCGGCATCCACCCAGGATTTCTACGCGGTGATCCGCCATCTAAACAGGGACGAGAAGGTGGCTGTCCTCATGGTCTCCCACGATATCGGAAATATCGTGACCCAAATAACAAGATCTTACAGTTGAAACAGACGGTCCAGTTTTACGGGACCGTGGATGAGTATAAGAAATCGGAATTCGGGAGAGAATTCCTCGGAGGTGAGAACTAAATGGGACTTTTACAGGAAATGTTTTCCTATCCGTTTCTCGTGCGGGCGATGATCGGCGGTATCTGTATCTCGCTCTGCGCATCGCTCCTGGGAGTCAGCCTTGTGCTGAAACGGTATTCAATGATCGGTGACGGACTGTCCCATGTTTCCTTTGGGGCACTCTCTATCGCGGTGGCCTTTAACTGGGCGCCTCTCGCGGTATCGATCCCGGTGGTGGCAGCGGCGGCGGTCCTGCTTCTTCGGATCACGGGAAACGGAAAGATCAAGAGTGACGCGGCGATCGCGATGATTTCCGCAGGATCTCTCGCCATCGGTATCATCGTCACATCCCTGACGACGGGAATGACGACGGATGTCAGCAGCTATATGTTCGGAAGTATTTTAGCAATGAGCCGCGAGGACATGTACTTAAGCGTAGTCCTGTCCTGGTGGTCCTCGGCATGTTTGTGATCTGCTACAACAAGGTCTTTGCCGTGACCTTCGATGAGAGCTTCGCGAAGGCGACGGGTGTGCGGGTCTCCGCCTATAACCTTCTGATCGCGGTCCTGACTGCTATTACGATCGTTCTCGGCATGAGAATGATGGGTGCCATGCTGATCTCGAGCCTTGTGATCTTCCCGGCACTGACATCCATGCGGGTATTTAGAGTTTCCTCGGCGTTGTGGTATCCTCGGGCGTTGTGTCTGTGGTGTGCTTCTTTATCGGACTCATTCTTTCCTATGTATATTCAATTCCGGCGGGAGCCAGCGTTGTTGTGGTGAACCTGGCGATGTTCGGGGGGTTCAGTGTCGTTCAGATGGTGAAGCAGTCGAGATAGGGAGAAACAGCAGGATGCCAGCAGATATGTAATCGCAAGCGCTCAATGAGGCTGGATTTTGCCAGATCCTGAAGACTGTACAAGAAAACAATATTATATGAGAAAATTTCTCGTATTTCTGCCGCTTTCAGACATCCGCTGGAAGCGGCAGTACTTGACTTTGTTAGAAAATGTGTTAAAGTTAGTAATTGGTAATGAAAAATGAAAGTGCGCAGTGGATCTCTGGTCTGTATACAGTATAAAATTAAGGCGGACAGATAAAAATACAGGAATGCCGCGCGGATGGCAAGAAAGAGGTGTCATTATGACAAAATTGATATTATCTCCGGTTTCCTCGGAGCCGGAAAAACAACATTTATAAAGAAGCTTCTGAAAGAAGCAATTGCGGGCGAGAAAGTAGTCCTGATCGAGAATGAATTTGGTGAGATCGGTATCGACGGCGGCTTCTTAAAGGATTCCGGCATCGAGATCCGTGAGATGAACTCCGGATGCATCTGCTGTTCCTTAGTCGGTGATTTTGGACGTTCCTTAAATGAAGTCCTTACAAAGTATACACCGGACCGTGTAATTATCGAGCCGGCAGGTGTCGGCAAGCTTTCCGACGTCATGAAGGCAGTCTGCGACGTTGCGGGCGAGATCGACGTTGTATTAAACGGTTCCGTGACAGTCGTTGACGCTCAGAAGTGCAAGATCTATATGAAGAACTTTGGCGAGTTCTTCAATAACCAGATCGAGAGCGCAGGAACCATCGTGTTAAGCCGTACCGATGTCGCTGACGCAGACAAGGTCGCTCAGTGTGTAGAGATGATCCGCGAGAAGAACCCGAAGGCAGCTATCGTTACAACTCCGATCGACAAGCTCACAGGCGAGCAGCTTCTTGAGATCATTGAGAAGCCGACAGATGATATGGCTGAGAAGTTCCTTGAGGAGGTAAAAGAGGGCCATCACCATCATCATGACGATGACGACGAGGAGTGCTGCTGTGGCCACCACCATCACCACCACGATGACGATGATGACGACGAAGAGGAGCATGAGCATCATCATCACCACCATGACGATGACGAAGAGTGTGAGTGCGGCCACCACCATCACCACGATGATGACGATGATGACGACGAAGATGAGCATGAGCACCATCATCACCACCATGACGATGACGAAGAGTGCGGATGCGGCCATCACCATCACCACGATGATGACGATGATGAGCACGAGCACCACCATCACCATGACGGCGAGTGTGGATGCGGCCACCACCATCACCACCACGATCATGACGCCGACGAGGTATTCCAAGCTGGGGTCTTGAGACAAACCGTACCATCACAAAGGAGAAACTCGAGTCCCTGTTACAGGAACTCGCACATTCCGAGAAGTACGGCCAGGTTCTCCGCGCAAAGGGAATGCTGCCGGATGCGGACGGAACATGGTACTACTTCGATCTTGTTCCGAAGAGACCGAGATCCGCACAGGCGCTCCGATCTACACAGGAAAAGTGTGCGTGATCGGTTCCAACCTGAAGGAAGACGAGTTAAAGGCTGCGTTTGAGGCTTAATGAACGTATTCTGCCAGGGTCAGGCTGCCAGATCTGCAGAACCTGTTCAGTGGCAGTTCCTGTCTGCGCAAGACGTGGGCAGGAACCATTTTATATAATTAGAGAATAAGACAGTGAAACAGCAGGAAAAATGCCGGTATTTGTCATCAACGGCTTTCTGGAAGCGGGAAAGACCCAGTTCATCACAAATACTTTACAGCAGGACTATTTCCAGGCCGACGGTACGACCGTTCTGATCCTCTGCGAGGAAGGCGATACGGAGTACGATAAGGAAATCTTAAAGAAAACAAGAACAAAGATCGTTACCGTGGAAGATATCTCCGAGATGGACGAGGATTTCTACGGACGGATCGAGGCATTATATGACCCGGCCCGCGTGCTCATCGAGTGGAACGGAATGTGGCCGCAGGATCAGCTGCAGCTCCCGGATACCTGGGAACTCTTCCAGCAGATCACGATCATCGACGGCTCCACCTTCGAGCTCTATTTAAGCAACATGAAGCCGCTCTTAGCGCTCCTTGTAAAAAGCGCCCGAGCTTGTGATCATGAACCGCTGCGATGAAGTCAGCGATGAGAACATCACCCGCTACCGCCGCGGCTTAAAGGCTTTAAACCCGCAGGCAGAGCTGATCTTCGAGGACGCGGAAGGCGAGATCGAGCAGGAGGTTCTGGAAGAGGATCTTCCGTACGACATGAAGGCAGATGTGATCAAGATCGATCCGAAGGATTACGGCATCTGGTACATCGACGCCATGGATAAGCAGGACCGCTACGAGGGAAAAGTTGTGGAGTTCACCGGTATGGTATTAAAATCCCCGGAATTCCCGAAGAACTATTTCGTTCCGGGCCGAATGGCGATGACATGCTGCGAGGCAGATATGACATTTTTAGGATTTATCTGCAAGGCGCGTGAGGCGAGAAACCTTGAGACAAAGCAGTGGGTCAAGGTCCGTGCGAAGATCGCATACGAGTTCTGGCCGGACTACGACGGTGTCGGTCCGGTGCTCTACGCCGAGAGCGTGGAACCGGCGCAGGAGATCAAGGATATTGTGCAGTTCTAAATGAAGATTTCAGCTGAAAAACAGAAAATGCAGAATAATACCGGGTACGCTGGATGGAAAAACTGTCCAGCGTATTTTGATTTTCTCGAATTCCGAAGAAGCTGCCGTTGGCAGGCTCTGCGGGTTCCCATGTATTCAGAAGGGACTTCCAGTGAAAGCTTTAGCGGATATAAACAAAAAGAAACGGACTTCATGAGCCATATGAGATATGACTTTTTGAAGTCCGTTTTTAATTCCAGGTCTAATTCATCGGTGCCACCGGAACCGGCCGTTCGCGGTCGAAGACCTGGGTCACATCGAAGAGGTCGCTTAAGTGGTCTTTTTCCGGATTCGTCTCCGGCAGGTCGTAGTACATGCGGTAGCCGTCCAGGTTCCGGCGTCCCTGGCGGAGATAGTCAGATCCAAACTGTACCCAGTACTGGCTGGAGTCTACATTGCAGAAGTAGCGGAAGCCCAGCTCATGGAGATATGCGTATTTTTCATTTTCCATTGTGTACGGATGCCAGTCGCCAACATCTGATCCGAATGGGTAGAGCAGGATATCCGTCTTTCCGATCAGGGATTCCACCCTGGAGGCCCACTTATCGGAGTCTGCTTCACATCCTCAAAGGAGCGTTTCCCGAAATTGATATGTCCCCCAGCTGTGGAGGCGAGCTCCCATCCGTTGTCCCTGAGACACTGTGTCACCTGGCGGACCGTCTCTTTATCGGCTTCATAATTTGGGTTAGAACTCTCATAGGACGGATCCGTCCGTATCCCAGAACGCCCTGATATCCGGTAAACGCCAGGACCGCCCGGGCACCCCGGTAGGAAAAAAATCAGGGGTGTTCCGTGATAAAGTCCTCAAGGAGCGGCACGAGATCATAAGAGCCCACCGACACGGAGCCGTCATCCATCACCATCTCGCAGGTCGGCTTTCCGTTCTCACCCACGATCATCCGGCTTGCGAAACCATCACCGTCCATATACTCGTAATAGCAGAGGTCATCCTGGGACATGACGAAAGGAATCTTTCCAGGCGGCAGCATAATATCTCCCGCCACCATCTTCGTATTGCCGTTTTCGTCCGTCACCTCGTGGGCAATATCGTGGAGCTTTACGAGAACATATCCTTTCTCGTACATGGAATCCAGGATCTTTAAAAAATTCGCTCTTCGTCGTCATCACCTGGTTGTAGCCCTTGGAATCCGCGTCCCCGTCGAAGGCTTTGGAGTTATCCATGATCAGGGAGTGGAAGAACACATGGGTGATCTTGTTTACATCCGCCCGGACGAGTGTGGATTTTGTCTCCTCGCAGGCGGCGAGAAGCTCCTTCACATCGGAATTCTCAGCGTAATCCGGGTTGGAGTTTAAGATCTCGATGGCAGCATCGTAGTCGTAGGTGACGAATTTTGCGTGAGCGCTGTTTAAAATCCCATCCAGGGCAGTATCGCCTGTATTGTAGGCGGCAGCCGGTGCGGCAGCTTCCTGTGACTCCGGAGAAGCGTCTTCTCCGGATCCGCTCTCCGCAAGTGAAACAGTCGTTTTATCATCTCCGGACGGATCGGATTCCGCCGAAGATTCAGAAGTGTTGTTTTTCAACTGTGTGGATAAGTGGCCTCCTTTTTTAAAGAGGAGCAGTCCGCCGATTCCCAGGAGAAGAACTCCGAGAACGATCAGCAGTATCGTAATATGAACTGTCCGCCGCCGTTTCCGCAGCTTTTCGCGGCTTGAAATATATGCGCGGCGCCTTTCAAAATCATTATTGTATTCCAAAATATCACCTCGTAATTTAATTCGTAACCGCCGTCCTTTGTCAGACAGAACAACGGATAAAATTCTGTATTTATTACTTCTATCATAGCACAACCCCATGTCCGACGCTACGAGAAATAGAAAATTAAGCATTTTGTAAGCAGTGACATAAAGGGGGATGTCCGGGCCATATTTTATAAGGAGAAAACTGGCTGAGAACATGAAAAGCGTGCCGCAGGGCGGAATAAAATGGCGTCCGGGCGGAGAAATTTTATGGAACAGCAGGCAGGTCGGGGTAGAAATATGAGAGTGGGAAAAAGAAGCATTTGTGGGATCATGGCCGGAATCCTGTTCATGATGGAACCGGTGAGCGGATATGGGATGATGAGGGAAGGGACGTGGAAAAAGGATATAAGAAATCAGATCATGGAAATACAGCAGATGCAGCCGGAGCTGACACCGTACACCGGCCCGGAGATCACGGCTCCGTCCGCAATCCTCATGGAGGCATCCACGGGGACCGTGATCTGCGAGAAAAACGCGGATGAGCCGAGAAATCCCGCCAGTGTCACAAAGATCATGACGCTGATTCTGATCTTCGACGCCCTGCAGTCAGGGAAGATACGTCTGACAGACGAGGTGGTGACAAGCGCCCACGCGAAATCCATGGGCGGATCCCAGGTGTTCCTGGAGGAGGGCGAGATCCAGAGAGTGGAAACTCTGATTAAGTGCATCGTCATCGCCTCCGGCAACGACGCGTCGGTGGCAATGGCTGAGTTTATCGGAGGCGATGAGGGACTTTTGTGAGGATGATGAATGAGCGGGCGAAAGGCCTGGGGATGGAGCACACGAAGTTCATTGACTGCTGCGGACTCACGGACTCCCCGGAACATGTGACTACGGCGAGGGACATCGCGCTGATGTCCAGGAACTTATCACAAAATACCCGCAGATCACAAACTATACGACGATCTGGATGGAGAATATCACCCATGTGACGAAGCAGGGGACAAAGGAGTTCGGTCTCTCCAACACAAATAAGCTCTTAAAGATGGCGACGAATTTCGAGGTGACGGGGCTGAAATCAGGTTCCACCAGTATCGCAAAATACTGTCTCTCCGCCACAGCAAAAAGGACGGCGTGGAGCTTATCGCCGCGATCATGGCGGCACCGGACTATAAGGCGAGATTTAAGGACGCGGTGACGCTTTTAAACTATGGGTTTGGAAACTGCAGGCTCTATAAAGATGAGACGCCGCCGGAGCTTCCGAAACTCTCCGTGACAGGCGGAAAAGAGCCGGAGGTGGAACTTTCCTACGGCGTAACCTTTACATATCTGGGACTCCACGGCGAGGACTTTTCTGGCGTGGAGCAGGGAACTGATGCTGGAAGAGAGCGCAAAGGCCCCGGTAAAGGCGGGAGACCAGCTTGGAACGCTGCGCTACCGGTTCAATGGGGAGGAGATCGGAAACATCCCTGTCATTGCGGCCCGGGATGTGGATCCCGCGGGATTTTCTGACTATGTGAAGTGGATGATGGGATGGTGGAGAATGAGAGGAGAGGAAGTATAAAAATATCGGAGAGATCTGAATTTAAATGATTAGTAACCTCAGTATTTTCATAGTTACAAGCAAAAACCATTCGAGATCGGCTGCGCCGATGGGATTTTTGCCTTCCAGCTTATGTTTTCTTACGGTCAGCGCGGCAAGTGCGCAGACCTGCTGAACAGTTACAATGATTAAAAAATTCAGATCTCTCCGATTAGAAGGTTATTTCTCTGCGGCTGCCTTCGCAAATCCCGTATTCACAAGATCCTCATAAGGAACCCGTGTGTCAAGCTCCCCGGCTTCCTCCAGAATGTTCTCGAGAAGCTCAAAGCTTTCCTTCTCAAAGACCGTATTTTCTTTCCAGGTATCCTGCTCTTTGTAGCGGTCCACGATGATCGCGATCTTTTCGGTGTCGGTCTCCTTAAACTGCGGACTTATCGTCTCGGCGATCTCTGCGGCGGAGTGGGTATTCACGTAGTCGAGGCCTTTCTGGATCGCATTGGTGAAGCTTTGTATGATCTCCGGATGCTTTTCAATATAGCTTTTTTTGCACTGTAGGCCGTGTAAGGGACGTAGCCGGAGTCTTTTCCGAGGGACGCGACTACATAGCCGTTTCCTTCCTGTTCCAGGGCTGTGGCGAAGGGTTCGAACTCGACGGTGTAGTCGGAATCATTGCTGGTGAACGCCGCCGCGGTGAGACCGAAGCTGATGCTCTGGTCGATGGAGAGATCCTTTGTGGGATCGATGCCGTTCTTCTTTAAGATATACTCAAAGACCATCTGGGGCATGCCGCCGGCGCGGCCGCCTAAAACTTTCTTTCCGATGAGGTTTTCCCACTTGAAATCAGCTTCCGGTGTCCGTCCAACGAGGAAGTTCCCAGCCCGCTGGGTGAGCTGGGCGAAGTTTACGGCGTAGTCATCATCGCCCTGGATATAAGTATAGATACTCGCCTCAGATCCCATGAACCCGATGTCCGCATCCCCGGATACCAGGGCTGTCATGACCTTGTCAGCCCCTGCACCGTTTACCAGTGTCAGATCGATTCCCTCCTCCTCAAAATACCCCAGCTCGATGGCGGCATACTGGGGGCGTAGAAGATGGAGTGGGCAACCTCATTTAAAGTCACGGGAGTTAAAGATGATTCCGTGTTCTTCTTACATCCGGCAAGCAGAGCCGCCGCCGTAAACACAAGAAGAACCGGTGCCAGAAATTTTCTCATAATACCAAAAGACCTTTCTTTGCGATCGTTCTATATGTTCAGTGTATGAGAAATGCCGGAAAGGGTGCAAACGATCATGATTCCTGCGGTGCCTTGACGCAGCATAAAGCAATAGGAAAAACCTATAGCAAACCCTGAGTACATCCAATTAGACAGATTTTCCAGCATATGGTACTATTACCTTGCAACCAGATAGGGTGGTTGGTAAATGAAAATAAGAAATTTTTTCGGGAATGAAATGCGATGTCCCGATCCGGGATAAGAGGAGGAAAATCACTATGGCAAAGAAAGCAACGGTGTACAAGGGGTACAAACAAGATTAAAAAGAAAAGATAGATTTGAAAGTAAGTAGAGTGGGATAATCCAGAAGTTAGAGCTTAGATTTTCCACTCTACTTGAACGTGGTCGCTAGTTGCGCTGATTGAAATAATCAGGCCGTCAACGGCTTTCCTTTTGTCGTCAAATTCAATGCTGTCCCAATGGTCGAGGTAATAAGAGAGTTCCTGCTCCTTTTGGGGTGACATTGTTTCAATGGACATTTCCGCAATCTCCTTTGAAATGGTCTGGCGGCGAGTGTCCAGTTCTTCAATTTTTGTTAGCATAGGCAAGAAGTGTTGCGTTGGCTCCGGTTAGCGTATCAAGTAGTTTTTCAATCTCGGCTTCAACTTGCGCCAGTTCAATTTGATGGGCGGTCAGTTTGGGATTGACTTTTTCCTCCCGGCTATGGCGGACTTGAAAATTTTAAATCTCGCCCGCATAGCACTGAAAATAAATTCCTCAAATTCAGATTTACGGATTTTACCACAGCCCGGGCAGCCTTTATTTTCAGTCCGTTTACTACAGCGAAAATAGCCTTCGCTGTTCGGAACGTGTGTTGCCTTTAAGGCATATCCGCAACACCCGCATTTAACTTTTCCGGCAAGCCATGTATTTTTCGGCTTACGTCCTTGTTGAAAACTCTTATTTGTCATTAGCTTCTTCCTGCATTTCAGCCATACATCAGACGGTATGAGCGCTTCATGTGGAGCGATTACAAGTATCTGGTCTTTCAGGCTCCTGTCTTTATCCTCCTTCACGTCCCGGCCCTGATAGAGATAACAGCCATTGGTTCCGGCAAAATCGGAAGCGTCATTGACAATAGCCGCCCCCTGGCTTTTAAAAAATTCGTAGAGTTCTAAATCTGCTTGTGCGTAAACAGGATTTCTTAAAAAGCTGTGAAATAAAGGTACGGAATAGCGATTTACCGTAAACTTTGATGTTCTGTTCCTCAAAGTACCGTGTAATGTCACCAAAAGACGTTTCCGGCTCGGAATACATTTCAAACATGAGCTTTACATATTGGGAAGTTTCGGGGTCTGCCACCATCTTTTTTGTGCGGATACCTTCAACCACTGTCGGCTCCAACTGATAACCATAGGGGGCCTGTCCGCTCATGTGAAAACCTTTCAGGCACCGGGAGTAGTAAGCGTCCGTGACGCGTTTCTGGATTGTCTCACGTTCAAGCTGTGCGAATACGATACAAATATTCAGCATGGCCCGCCCCATTGGGGTTGAGGTGTCGAACTTTTCTGTGGACGAAACAAACTCCACGTCATATTCCTGGAACAGCTCCATCATGTTTGCAAAGTCCAGAATGGAACGGCTGATTCTGTCCAGCTTATAAACGATTACCCGCCGCACCCGGCCCTTTCGGATTTCTCCTAACAGCTTTTGAAACTCCGGCCTGTCCGTATTCTTCCCGGAATAGCCTTTATCCTTGAATACTTTACAGCTTCCGCCTTTCAGCTCATACTTACAAAAATCAATCTGGCTTTCAATGCTGATACTGTCCTTACGGTCTACTGACTGTCTCGCGTATATACAATCTTCTCTGATAATGTCCATATTGGGCTCCTTCCGTATGGAATGGAGCTACCAACCTTACAATTATATTATACCATAGGCAGCCCCGGACAACAATGTTGCGGTTGATTAGTAAAATCTGTCCGTGTATTTACTGAACACATCATATAAGTGATTTTCGATTTCTCTTTTTCGCTTGTTCTTTTCATCCGGGGATAGTACCGGAATTAGATTTTCCAATACGATAAGTTTCCCTTGAAAATATACGGATTGTTTTTCGCTTTGGTATGTAACAGATTGAACCATCGAAAACCTCCACTTTTCAGTACGGATGAACAGCGGCCAGCTTCCCTCTTGTCTGCTGGGAAACCTAAAAAAAGCGGCTCCCTGGAAGGAACTGCCCTTTGAGCTTTCCCCAGCCTCGGGCCACGTTGGCCCGAAGCTAATAATCGCCGTTATAATATTTCTGTTCAGCCTCGTTGAGTGTGTATAAGTCAAACACTCCATAAAGCTGATTTACTACACGGCTAATATCTTTATGGGTGAATCCACAGTCCTGCATGGCCATAATCACATAGCCCCGGCAGGCGTCATTACTCCATATATTCAGCGTTAATTCTGGACTAGATATATTTTCCTTCATAAAATTCTCCTGTTCATAGAAAAATATGGGGCCCAGCCAGAACGGTTGCCCTATCATCAGACAGTAATAGAGGAAGGGCCCCACAGGTTAGAAAGTTTTTTCAGATAGACCGGACGGACAGTTGGCTTTTTGTCCCATAGCATTTCAGCTCTCCCCATTCTGATGGCAAGGCGATCTCATTACCTGCGACGGCTCACGGTTCGCAACACCGCTGCACGCTCGGATTGTGACTAATCGCAAGTATCCGGGTTTTGTGTTTTGTCCGGCAGACCTGCCACAGTCTGCCTACGGCATGGGCCTGGTCGCTCTCTCTAGTGTAAAAATAGAGGTCATGGCGGGCCTGTCACTGGACACAAGCACCCTTCGTATCCGTCTATCTTTTATTCAGTTTTCAATCTGCGTGAGGCGTGTCCCGCTTCGGGCCAATGTGGCCCGAGGCTTTGACTGCCTCTCATAAGCCATTTCATTTTTGAGGCGAAATCGGTACACCTTATAAAAATTTTTTTAAAATTTTTTCCAAGTTCCGAAGGCCGCGCTCAATGGCGAGCCGCACGACCTTTTCATCCACACCCTCGGCCCGGGCAATGTCTTGTTTCGTCAAGCCGAGAATGAAATGAGCGTAAATGCGCTTTGCCTGTTTGTCGGGCAGTCGTGAGATGGCGGTATAGAGTTCTTGTATCGTCACTTTACGCTCATACAGTTCATAGGGAGAGGACGCAACGAAAAGCGCCTCATGCTCAATTCCATCATTCCGATCCAGGGAGTAATAGGCTTTGTGCCGGTATGTACGCAGACGGTAAGCGGCTTCCTTCCGGTCAAACTCCTTGAACATTTCAACAACATCTTCTGGTACTTCCATAAAGTAGTCTGACGTATAAAAAGGGTAATAGTCCCGTAAATTTATAATAGCCATATTGAACCTCCGCTTTGTTTTGTGATGGATGGACAACAAAACAGAAGCGGCGGGGAGCGTATATGTAGGCTGAAATTTCTGAAATTTTCAAAAAATAACAGTGAAAAATCTATAAAATAGTAAAGATGGCTACTCGTTCTAAAAAGCCTCGACAGCTTATCTCAAGACTGGCTCTGTTTCGATAGCAAATCCTGAAATAAGGTGTCGAACATAAAAAAGCTCAAACAAATAACAGCTTGTTTGAGCCTTAAAAGTTTAAATTGGAATAAAACTCCTCCCATCTAGGAGGAGGTAAAGCAAAAGGGGCGTTGCTTCATCTATTTTTTCTCAATAATCTAACTCATGTTATTAGCAACCTCCGCGTAAAAATCTCGTAGTTCTTTTGTAAGCGCTTAAATTCTGGGTAACTAGCTATCGTCTTCCAAATACCTCATAATGATTGTAAGTAGATTTTTACTCCATTTTTTTATGGTAGAAAGTAAAAAATTCACTCTACTTGGAGGATTTATTATGAGTTGTAAACGTGCTTCAAAACGTTCCCTGGATGAATGGATGGAAATGGTGACAGTCTGCAGGCAAAGTGGTATGACGGATGCGGACTGGTGTGCAGAACACGGAATTGCTCCCAGCAGTTTCTATAATGCAGTTACCAGGTTGCGAAAACAGGCCTGCCAGATACCAGATCCGATTAAAAAAGCCAGTACTCTGGATCTTACATCCCGTAAACAGGATGTGGTCCGGATTGCTATAGAACCGGAGAATTCTCCGGAAGAACTGCTTCAAATCCCATGGACAGTTCTATGTACCTTGACAATTCATATACGATTGAAATCGAAACGAATGGGATACTGATTCGCATGAGCAATTCTGTCCAGCCATCTCTTTTAAATCTGTTGCTGAATGCATTGAGGAATCCTGTATGTTAGCGGATATTTCAAACGTCGATGCTATTTACATTGTATGTGGCAGAACGGATATGCGTAAATCTATTGATGGCCTGTGCGCGATTATTCAGGATCAGTTTTCCATGGAGCTTGATCATTCACTTTACCTTTTCTGTGGTCGCAAATGCGACAGGATCAAAGCAATTCTGAAAGAACCGGATGGGATTGTCCTGATCTATAAAAAGTTGACGGCATCCCAGGGTTCTTACCGATGGCCAAGGAACAAATCTGAAGTGCGGAATCTCACATGGAGGAGTTTGACTGGCTGATGTCTGGCATTGATATCGAACAGCCAAAAGCAATAAAAACCACCTGATCCAAGACTAAAATAGTGCACATAAAAGTGCTGCTTTTCCTTGTATTTTCGGCACTTTCAGGTCTGTTGGAAACGTTGTTTTACTGGGCTTTTCCTGCTCTTTTTTGGTATAATAAAGGTATTAAAAACAGGAGGGGAAAACCGTGGCAGACAGTTCCAAAGATCTCCAGCTGCGTGAGCTGAAAGATATGATCACCGATCTGAAACAGATGATAAAAACGCTTCAGGCAACTGTCGATGCTGCCAACAAACGGGAAGAAGCACTTATTCAGGAACGTGATAACCTGAAAGATGAAATCGCACTTCTTCGTAAGAAGTTATTCGGTTCTTCCAGTGAAAAATCTCCTGTTGATTTTCCGGGCCAGCTGAATCTTTTTAATGAAGCTGAAATGGAACAGAATCTGGCTGCCATCGAAGCTGAGAAACTCTCAGATTCACTTGCTGAATCCGCAACAAAAAAGCATAAAGCCAGAACCACAGATGCAGACCGTTTTAAAGGAATCCCAGTCACCCGCAGATACCTTGATCTTTCAGATGAGGAAAAAAGTCTGTCCTATTTGTAATACCCCATTGAAAAAGATCGGTGAGGAGTTTGTGCGTAGGGAACTGGTTTTTATTCCGGCTAAGCTGCGTGTGATTGAATTCTACAGTATAAACTATGCCTGTCCCAACAATAGCGAACATGCGCTTCCTGTTATCCGAAAAGGAAAAGACGGAAAACCACACATGCTTTACGGAATGGCATCTGCGAATACCGTTGCATGGGTTATGTACCAGAAGTTCTGTAACAGCATGCCATACTTCCGTCAGGAAAAGGAATGGAAACAATACGGAGTCTCTATTACAAGAGCAACCATGGCAAACTGGGTGATCCGTAATTCCCAGGCATTTTTCCTTCCGATGTATGAATACTTTCATCGGAAACTTTTAGAGCGTAAATTCGCAATGGCAGATGAAACTCCCTTGCAGGTGTTACAGGAACCAGGACGCCGTGCACAGACCAAGTCTTATATGTGGCTGTTTCGCAGTGGAGAAGATGGAGAAGCGCCAGTCATCATTTTTAAGTATTCAGAAACCCGTGCTGGTGACACTGCGGTTGAATTTCTCCAGGGTTTAAGAGGATACCTGATGTGCGACGGATACAGCGGCTACAATAAGGTCCCAGATGCAAAGAGAACAGCTTGTTGGGCACATATCCGCAGGTATCTGACAGACGCCATTCCCAAAGGGAAAGAATTGGATTACTCCCAGCCTTCTGTACAGGGAATCATGTATATCAATCAACTTTTTCATATGGAAGAAGTGATCAAAGCGAAACAAACTTCCTTCGATGCTATCAAGAAGGCTCGTCTTGAAAAAGAAAAGCCGATAGTAGAAGGCTTTTTGTCGTGGCTTGATAAACAGAACCCTGTACGCGGATCCAGAATGGATAAAGCAGTTACCTATATCAAAAACCGCCGCTCCTATCTTGCAACTTACTTTGAAGATGGCAGATGCAGCTTTTCCAATAACCTTAGTGAAAACGCTATTCGCCCATTTACTGTAGGGCGGAAAAACTGGCTGTTCTGCGACACACCAAATGGGGCACAGGTCAAGTGCTATCGTATACACGATGGTAGAAATGGCAAAAGCGAATGGAGTAAACGTCTACCACTACCTTACCTACCTTCTTGAACATCAGCCAAACGATAAGATGAGCGATGAAGAACTGGAGGCGCTGGCGCCATGGAATGAATCTGTCAAAGCGGAAATCGCACAGCGGGCAGATGACGCAAACCAGCAATAATCGTATATGAATTGTCAAAGGTACTCCGGTCACTGAAAGGTGACCGAATTTTTTATATCAACGGCTAAAATTTAAGGCTTACGTTCTTTTATTATCATATAATGTATTTTTTGCAAAATTTGTCGTAGATAGGAGGCAAAAATAAAAAAATAGAGTAGAGGATATGTTAATGGTTAACGTACCTCTACTCTATCTAATTGTTACTAAAATTTTCTTTTAAAAAGGTTGTTACAAAACAGACTCAATTTACTATATATAGTATATGTCAATTATTAAATCTACCATATACAGAACATTACTTTTCTCTTTGCAACAACCCTTTTAAATTGTATAATTGCTTTTCACTTAATCAGCATTATTTTTATCTGATTGAATAGCCATCCTATAATTCGGGCTATACAGTATAAAACACCAAGTCCAAGGACGGAGCATACAACTAGAAAAAATATAGACATTGCCGACATATTTACATCAACACCTTTTTTGAATAGGACTCTACTTATATTATTCTTAATTTAATACGGTAGAAACTTCTCCATTAAAAACTTCCGTTCTTAAAGCGAAAGAAAGTGTTCCTACTCCGCCGACTACATTTGCTCTGATAGAGCCAGTCACTTCGGCCGCTTTGCTTGAGGTAGATGTTGCACGGCCAATGGCTAAACTTTCATCTTCAACCGTTCCGCCAACACAGTAGGTATTTAAATCACGTGCATTAGAAATTTTCCACTGGCTACCACTCTTTGATAAGTCAAATCTGTAATCCATACCTGCGACACCCCAAAATGCATCCGATTTCCACGTTCCTTCAGTAGCAGGAGCACGAGTTAAAGGAGGCGTATAGCTAAGTGTCACTGTTACCGGCTGACCGTCCTTCTCGAAATGTAATGTTTCCGAATAGGGCTGGCTTTCGTCAAAATTATTCAGATCGACACTGAATGTTTGTCTCTGTTCTGGAGAATCAGCAGCAAGAGCACTAAATGCGCTACCAACTACCATGAGACTCAGCGCTACCAACAGACCCAATGCCTTTTTCAAACCTTTCTTCATAAATGACCTCCTTGAGACTTTACCATAGTAACAAACTCAGATTTTTTAGCGCCCACCATTATGTAAGGCACTATTCTCTCAAATTCTCCTCCTCTATAGCCCCAATGGTATCCCTCCCTTTACTAATCGGTTATGAGCTTTTTATAACTAACTGTAGTATACCACAGAATCCCTATATATGCAATATAATCTAAAAATGGTAAATAAAACTTAATAAATTGTTAATTATCAACATATATCGTATATTTTTCTGATATAAAAACCGGGTATTCAAGTTTTGTGTTTTGATGTTTGAGTTAAAACGATAAAAAGAAAGAGAACTTGTTGATATAAAAAAAATATCATTCTTTTTGCATAAACATATAAAAACTCGAAAAGCGATTGATAAATCACCGAAAATTTGTGGCGAATTTTCTTAATATAGATATTTTAAGGAGGTATTGCGTAAAACAATAGATGTTGTATAAACTCAATAATCTTTTTTGCAGTATATTGCTAAATAGCTAAATGGCAAGCAATGCCTCTGTGGCCACAAGTGGCACAAAGGCGGCTTTGTTGGGGCTCGCCCCAAACCCGTATCTTCGGGCCAACATGGCCCGAAGTGTCAGCGTCGCTTTGCTCCTTTGTTTTCATAACCTTAACGCTCCTTTTCCTGCTTTCGTCCCGGCCCGGTGTAGTCCATCAGAGTGTCAATGTTCGCCTTGATCGTGATAATCTCCTGCATATCCCGTCGTGCCTTTTGATATTCTCCATAGAGCTGTTTTTTCTTTGCTGTGAGCTTACGGCCTTCTTCCTTCAGCACATCCATTTTAGGGAGCTTCGCCCCGCCCAGCAGAGAGCGCATTTCCGCTTGTGCAACCCGGTACAGTTCAAGGTCGGCCTCATGCTCCGCAAGGAATTTCCTGCTGTACTTCGTCGCCTTATACTGCTCAAAGACTGGGCGGGTTTTGGCATACTGAACCGTTGCAGCCTTTAGCCCGGCATTGGTTTTCATAGCCTGTTCCGTCTGCTTGACCTGCTCGGAAATAGCATGGAAACGGTCTGCCGCCTCGGTGGCTTTCTGCGCCAACTGCTCATAATCGGTCAGGTTATTGTCCTGTATATAGGCAAGAGCGGCGGCCATCTGCTTAATGTTAAATACCTTCGCCCAGCGTTCATATCCAGGCCCCTTACCGGCAGCCAGCTTTGCTTGAATATCCACCGCCAGACTGATTTTCCGTTCCGAGCGCCCGGGGCGTTTTTCTTTGCCCTCAATGGCAGACAGAACATCTTGCAAGTCGTAGCCGTCCCCAGCGTGGAAGCCCGCAGACGGGTAAAGCGTTCCTGTCCCTGCCCGGTCAGCCGGAAACTGATACCGCCGCCCCCGAACCGTCTTGACCTCATATCCGGCCCGCTTCATCAGATTGAGAAATTCGTCCAGATCAGCGGGGCGTTCCGCCAGCGCAGTATCAATGGCAAGGCGCAGTCTGTCCTGATAGGAAAGCGGCCCTTTTCGTTCTTTCTGCCATTCTCCATAATTCCGATACTTGCCCTTGCTCCGGGGCTTCGGGTTCTCTACAATGGACAGCCCGTTTTCAAGGCACAGCCTGTCAGAGAGCCGCCGGAGGGCGAAGCTGGAGCCCCAAAAGTTTCGGAATTTCCGGGTGCAGTCAAGGGTGGTGGAGTTGTAATAAATGTGACAATGGATGTGCTGCTTATCGGTGTGCGTGGTAACGATAAAAGCGTGCCGCCCCTTTGTCCAGCGCATAGCCAGCTCATAGCCGATACGGTTCGCCTCCTTCGGGGTGATCTCGCCCGGATAGAAGGATTGTCGTATCTGATAGCACAGCACATCATTTTCTTTTTTCTGTTCCCGGCCCGTCATAGCGGCATAGCTGGCTTTTGCCAAAAGGAACTCGTCCGCCACGGTGGCCGGATCACATTCATAAGCGGAGATATACTTTCCTCTTTCTGTTTTCTCCGGGTCCTTGCCATAGTCCAGACAATCCCGGATTGCCTCGGCAATCGTTTCGCCTTCGCCCGCATGGCGCTGCAACAAAGTTGTGGTAGCCAGAAATCATCCCTCCTTTCCATGAGAAAAGGGCGGCCCATCCAGACCGCCCCGACTTCGGGCCAACATGGCCCGAGGCTGTTTAACTTGCCAGAAACCGGTACAGAGCGGATTTGCCTCCGTCCAGCGCCCAAAGAAGGGAGCCCGCCGCCGCTTGCAGTCCATACGGCGAAAGAAGGAAAGCGAGAAACAGAAATACAATCCCGCCTATGGGCGTCGGCGTGAAAAAGAGAGCGACACCCAGCACCACCAGAATCACAGAGGCAATCGTCAGCAGGACGGCACAAATATCAAACAGGAATACCAGCAGAGCCGCCAGAAGGGACAACGCTAAAGCAAAGGGAGCAACCAATATTTTCAGCAGTATCTTCATCTCCAAAACCTCCTTTATCTATCCTTCCTACCTCTATTTTATCATGCCTGCCCGGGGACATAAATGTTGCGAAAGATTAGTGAATCCTGTCCCAAACCTTCGGGCCATGATGGCCCGAAAACAGAAAAAGCAGGACACATTCATGTCCTGCCAAATTTCTGCTATTCTGTTTCCTGCTGCGGGCAATCGGGAACTGTCAGCAGCGAAGTGTCGATAACAATATCCTCTGCTGGTTTCAAGAGCTCTGTCAAATCGTGCTGCCGTCCCACGTTGGTCACATCAATTTTATTCACGCATATTCCAATCCACGGAAACTGTCTGCTTAATTCATCCATCAAGTCGTATATATCAGCAGTTGCCAGCTTATCATCCGATATGTAGCCGGAGCCTTGACGGTGAGAAAAACGATGCCGTTTGAAGAACCGGCGCAAGTCGTCATACGCCTGCCGGTAATTGGCTCCGGGGTAATGCTCTTTTTAATTGATGGGTGTCCAGATCAAAATTTAAGGCTTTGAAATATTTTCTCTCCAAAACTCAAGCCCTCATTGCTGTTTTTTCCTGATAGTGGGTCAACAGATCTTCTTCATTGAAATCATCTGGACTGTCAGAATCGTCACTGTCACAAAGACGCCACACAGAAACATTATCCATGAACCATGTCTGCCGCTTCAAGGTATTGACGATCCGGCCGAACAGACTAAAATCCTCGCTCTGCCGCAGTGACGGAATACCAAAGCGCCGGAACCATCCTCCATACGGGGAAGGCCCACGGTTTGGAATGTATGATTGATTGTGTTGTAAATGCCATCCAGCCGGTACTTATTTTCGGCTGTGATTTTATCATCATTCATGCGAATAACCATTTTCAGCATGGTATCAGCCTCCCTTCTTGAATTATTATATCATTATAGAGCTGGTTCTACAATCTTGAAAATCTGAATTTTTTATGACGGGCTTCGGGTCATGCTGGCCCGAAGTGGTAAAAAAAGAGCAGGGCGGCAAGCCCCACAACGGAAGCCTGCCGCCCTCGTCTTACTTTGCCACCAGCTCGGAAAGCTCCCGCAGCACTTTTGACACCTCGCCCCACAGCTTTTCATAGTCCCGCTTCAATCCGTCGATTTCCTCCGGGTACACGCCATAGGTGTGTGCGTGTACGGCGACCTGATTGAGATTGTTGGAACAGCGCCGTTGCAGAGAGATCAATTCTTTTACGGGCGCAAGGTCGATGTGCAGGATATACCGTTCAGAGCCATTTTCCGTACATAGGCCCCGGCGTTGGAAATGCCCGCCTCGGTCATCCGTTCATGGATGGCTGCCAGCTCGTCCGGCGTTACCATGACGTGCAGATGGACATTCCGCTTGCGGTTCTCCATCATCGTTCCAGCTCCCGGCCTTTCCGGCGCTTTTGGGTTCCTTTACCTTATCCAGCGGTTTTGCGTCCAGCTCCGGGGGCGTGGGTTGGATGGGCGTGTTGTTGGGTACGCCGTCAATCATGTTGCAGTTCTGCTCCGTGGAGAGCTCGGCGGTTTTCAGATAGTTGTCTTTTTCGTGCATGGCGATCCTCCTTTATCGTTCCTCATGGTTTTGATGGCTCCGCTTCTGGCCGGGCTCCTTCGGGGGATCCTGCCCTCTGGTTCCTTCTTTGAGCCGGGCGGTAATGGATGAGCGCACCCGGTCAGGATTGCCCGGTGCTGGTTTCAGTTCATAATCCTCCATCTGCTTTTCGGTCAGCGGCTTTGCGTAGGTCAGTTCGCCCCATGCCATCAGCCTGCCGTCTGCCACAGGACGCCGCCTGTCATCGTCGTAGTTGACAATGGAAAGAGGCTGGTTATCCGGCGGCTTCGGGTAAGTTCCTATGTCCACGGGTCGCTGGGTGGAATAATAGCGGTAAACGCCCTCCGGTCCCAGCTCGGTATGCTTGACCGCCGCATGGTAAAGCTGCTGATAGTCGTCCACCCGGCGGTCAAAATCCCGCTGCGCCCATGCCTGGCTGTTTCCATAGCGGCCCCAGTAGTAATCCCGATGGCCGTTTTCCCCTCGGTAAACTGCCAGGTCACAAAGGGGCTCGGCGCTCCCGGATTATGCCCCAGCGCAAAGCCGTGTCCGGTTTCAAAGGTGGCAGCTTTCAAAATCACATATCCTTGTACTGTCTCCAAGAGATCCCTCCTTTCTGTGCCTCGGGCCAACATGACCCGAAGTGCTGGGTGTTACGAAATAATAGGGCAGACCGGGGAGGAATGTAATAAGATATTCCCACCCCGGAAACACCCTCAAAAAGCCCGGAATGTCAAGCCTTTGGAGGCGGCAAATCGTAACAGCCGCCCGGCCTTTTTCCCGCATTTTCCTCATGCGTTCCCGGCTTTTCCGGCGGTTCCCTTCGGCCTTGCAGGCGTCGGAGCAGTAGGCTTGACGCCCCTCGGGCAAAAATGCCTTTCCGCAGACCGCACAGGCCCGCAGTTCCGGGGAGATGCCTTCCGTTGTCAGCGACGCTTGAAGCTCCGGGTTAAGAGGTAGGACAGCCTCACGGAAATAACGGCAGTACGCCCCTGTCCAGCACTTGTGCAGCATATAGCAGGCACAGTCAAGAGGAAGGCACAGGCCGCTTTCCCGGTCATAGTTGGCGCACATCCCCATGACAAGAGAACGGATTTTCTTCTTCTCGTCACGGGTCAGCTCCCGGGCGTCCATTTAAGACTTCGGGCCACGATGGCCCGAAGGGCGGGGCTCCACGATCAGCGCCCGGAACTTCTTCCGGCACTGTTTTTTCTTTCCTTTGCACTCCTTGTAGTAACGGCATCCCTTACAAGGGTCGTCATTGTCCCAGCCGGGGTGCGGTACTTCCTTCATCATTCGTTCAAAAGGGCTGCTTGTAAAATTCATTCTCATTCCTCCGTATCTTCCTCCCACGGCGGGGTATCTTCGTCCTCGGGTTCCTCTGCGATCTCCTCCAGCTCCCCGTCCTCATATTCGCAGTAATCATCCTCCAAATCCGGGGCCTCATGCTTCGGCTTGTAAATCTTGAAATAGTAACCAATTCCACCGCCGGCCAGCACCACCGCGCCGATCAGGAGCAGAGAGAGAAGGGGGCTGTCCTTTTTCTCCGGCTCGGGTTCCGGTACTTCCTCCACAGGTTCGGTGGGCTTTGGCTCTGGCTCCGGGGTCACTTCTTTGGGCGGTTCCTTACCCTGTTCGGCAAGAGGCAGAAGATCGTCTGTGGTAACGGTATTGAGGAAATAGACGTTCTCGCTGGTTTTCTGTTTGTCGATCACCAGATAAAACACGCTCTCGTCTGCTGTGGTGATGGTGTAGAACTCCTTTCCATCCTCGTCGGTGGCGTTGTCCACCACGGTTCCCGTCCCGTCCGGGGTAAAGGGGTTCTGGGTTTCCGGCTCTGCTTCGGTTTCCACCGGGGCGGGCGTTGTCTCCGGCTGCGGCTCGCTGCTCTGGGCGTAGGCCGGGACCGTAAAGATCAGGCAACACAAAAGGCTGGCAGCCATCGCCGCCAGCCTGCGAAATTTAGTTTTCTTCATGGGCTGTGTCCTCCTTTTCGGGTGCCTCCGGCTTCGGGTCAGTATGGCCCGAAGCGGTAAGGCTGTTTTTGGGGTCATTCAGAAAAGCCATCAGCTGGGCGGGCGTCAGTTTGAGGGAGCGCACCGCCTGCACGATCTGGCTGTTTTCTTCCTCCTGTTTCTGCTTTTCCAGCTCCCGGATTTTGGCCTGCCACTCGGCAGCCTTCTCCCGGGCTTTTTCCAGTTCCTTATTGAGCTTGTCGATCTTGTTCATGCAAGGACTCCTTTTCTCTGGCTCACAAACGCCCGAAGGCATAGAAATGTGTTTGCCAGTAGCTTGAATTGATGTTTGCGTATTGGATGGGCGACCCACAATGGAGCATCATCCCGTCGCCCACATAAATCCCAACATGGGACACAGGGCCGGGGCTGTCATAGGTTCCCGTGAAAAAGATAATATCGCCGGGCTTTGCCTCGGAGGGAGAAATGATGGCACACTGGTTATAAATGCCCTGCGCCGTGGTACGGGGCAGGTTGTGGACGCCGCTGGCCGTGTACACCCAGCAGACAAAGCCCGAACAGTCAAAGGAGGTGGACGGGCTGGAGCCGCCCCACACATAGGGCCAGCCGATGTATTTTGTGGCTTCTTCCATGAGCGCCGCAAAAGCCGGGTCATCCAGCGCCTCACCGGGTATCTCATAGCTGGGGCCGGTATCTTCGCCGCCGTTGTAAATTCCTTCCCACAGATAGGGTTTGTTGCCTTTGAGCTGCTGCATAACGATGTAGATTTCCCGCTGCTGTTCGTTAAGCCTCGGCAGGATCACGGCGGGCAGCGTTTTGTTTGTGAGGGTCACATTGAGAATGTAATACTCATAGGGGACTTCCTCGGTGGTGGTTTCCCCGGTCTCCGGGTCAGTGCTGGTTTCGGTGCGGTAGCGTATCTCGACTTCCTCCGTCAAGGTCAGCTCATACTGTGCCTCGAAGATTTCCCGCAGTTCGTCCTGCACCTGTTCCCGGAAATACACATGGTACTTTGCCGAGAGATAGGACGCCAGCTCATAGGGGTTATGGCCGATCTCGTCCACGGAATAGCGGTACTCGTCATAGCCGGGATGGGTGCTTTCGATGTTCGCTACCGTCTGCGCCAGCTCGTTTTCCAGTGCCGTGTAGTCCTCGTCCACGCCCAGCAGGTCCGTATCCTCCGAGGCGTAGGAGGTGCCGGATAACGCATTGGCAAGGCCGCTGCCAAGCGTGGGAAAGATAGAGCTTACCGCCGACACAAGAAAACAGAGCAGCAACAGCAGGAGCAGGACCAGCACTGCCACGGGATGACGGGTCACAAACTGCGCCGCCCGACGGGTCGAAGTTCCCGAAGCGGCAGCGGTTTTCTTTGCGGCCTTTGCGCCCTGTTTTGCAGCCGCCTTTGCTTCTTTGGAATACCGGCGTTTCAGTTTCCATTTCTGCTGCACACGGGAAAGCGGATTGCTGGCAAGCTCCGGGTGCTCGGAGGCCATCTTCTGAAAATCCATATTGGCCCGGGCTTTTATGTCCTTCCGTTCCCACTTTGCCACCTTTCTGACCGGGTGCTCCTGCCAGCGGCGTTTGGCATACCGGGTCAGTTTCCGGGCTCCGGCCTCGGCCACAAGTTCCGACTTATGGGCTCCTTCCACACCCACATTTTCATGCTCGACTTCGTGGATCTTGTTGTGGACATAGAACCATGCTTCTGTACGGGCTCCCCGGACTGCCTTTTTCGCAAGCCCCGGCGGTTTCTTCGCTGCCCGTTTTGCCTCGGTCTTGTCCAGTTTCTCCCGAGCCTTTCCCAGCTTTTCCCCGGCGTGTTCCGCTTTTGCCTGTGCTTTCTGGTACTTATCCTTTTTGCTCCCGGCCTTCTCGGCAGAGCCCTCCGGCTCCTGTGCCTTGCCGGTATCCTGCGGCCCGCCCGCTTCATCCTCCTTCCTCATGCGGTCAGAGGGACGGCTTTTCCGGCTGTCCTCTTGAAACTTGCCGCTTTTGGACTTCGGGCCATCATGGCCCGAAGGGCTGTCCTGTCCGGTATCCTCGTCCTCAAACCGCAGGCGTCGGGATGGTGCGGGGGAAGGCCCTTCCCGTTCCGCCGGTCCGGGGCGATTGCCCCCGGTATCCTCCGTCGGCCCCGGCCTTTGAAAACTCCGTTTGTCCGGTTTCTTTCCGATGATGTATCCCTCCTTTCCAAACCTCGGGCCAGCATGGCCCGAAGTGTGTTATGCCCGGTTCATTTCCTGTTTTTTGTCCTCCGGGCGGGTGGTCATAATGGCGTACAGCTCGGTATTCTGCGGGAAGCGGTCAACAAACGGGATGGTGGTGTTCCCGAAGAACAGCAGCCCTTCGCCGGAATTGGTATGGGTCACATAGGAAAGCTGGTGGGGGCTGATCCCAAGCTGTTTGGCTAAAATCTGCCGGTCCCCCTGTGCCTGCGAGAGCAGCACAAGGAAGTCCGAGTTTTCAAAGATGTTCTCGATCTCCGGGCTTGCCAGAAAATCCTTTACGTTCTGCGTTAAAGCACTCGGAACGCACCCTTTTTTTCGCAGCATTTTCCAGATCGCCACACAATAGCTTGCCGTCAGACGGTCACGGAGCAGCACATGAAATTCGTCGAAGTAGCACCATGTAGCGATACCGCGGAGGAAATTCATGGACACCTGCGAGTTTACCAAGTCCTGCATAATGAGCATGGCAATCGTCCGAAGCCCGGCTACCCAGCTTTTTTAAGTCAAGGCATACCAGACGGCGGTTTAAGTCCACGTTGGTTTCATGGTTGAACACGTTAAGGGAACCCGACACATAGATTTCAAGGGCAGTTGCCAGCCGTACCGCCTCGCCCTCCGGCTGGGAACAGAGCAGGTCATACAGGGTTTGGAGGGTCGGCATTTTGCTTGTTTCCGGGTCCTGCAAGTGTTCCCGGTACATCTGGCGTACACAGCGGTCAATGACGGTCCGCTCCACCGGCTGTAAGCCATCCTTGCCGCCGACGATCAGCTCCATCAGCGACAGGATAAAGTCGGCTTTCAGCGCCATCGGGTTTTCCTCGTCAAAGCTCAGGTCAATGTCCATCGGGTTGATGTGGTGGGGGCTGTCCGGGGCGATCTCGATGACCTGTCCGCCCAGCCGCTTGATAAGGGGTGAGTATTCGCCCATCGGGTCCACCACAATGATCCGGTCACGGGTGGCAAGGAACACGTTCACAAGCTCCCGCTTTGCGGCAAAGGATTTGCCGGAACCCGGCACACCGAGGAACAGGCCGTTGGGGTTTTTGAGCTTTTTCCGGTTTGCCATGATGACGTTATGGGAAAGTGCGTTGAGCCCGTAATAGACGGCTTCGCCATCCATGCGGAGCTCCTGCGTCATAAAGGGAACGAAAATGGCCGTGGAGCTGGTCGTCATGCCGCGCTTGATCTCAATGCCGTTATGGCCCAGCGGCAGGCTGGAAAGAAAACCGTCCTCCTGCTGGAAGTCCAGCCGCTTCAAGGTGCAGTTGTATTTCCGGACGATACCGGACACCGTGAACAGGTCATTGTCCAGCTCCCGGCGGGTCGGGGCCATGTTTACCACAAGGAAGGTCAGCAGGAACATTCTTTCATTCCGGCTCTGTAAATCTTCCAGAAGGGTCTTTGCGTCGTTGCTGTACGTTACAAGGTCGGGCGGAAGTATGTCCATGTCGTACCCTGACCGAGCTGCCTTCTTTTGTTCCTCCACCTTCATCTTGTCAATGTCGGAGACTTTGGCCTTGATAGATTTTACGGCGGCGGCCTGATCGACGGTTTGGATATGGAGAGTGATGGTCATTTCCGCATCCATTTCCAAAAGCTCCGCCAGCAGCTTGTCCGAGAGCTCCGAGGCCAAAATCTGTAAGTGGGAGGCAGCGCCCCAAGTCGTCCCCACCCGGAACAGACGGCTGAAACGAAAATCGAAACTGTCCGGGGCGATAAAGTCTTTGGTGGAAAGCCCGGTTTTTCACGCTGTACCGGCTGGAGAGAACGGCGGCTACCTCATTGCCACCATCGTTCCGCCGTGGCTGGCGGTGTTACCATGAATACGCCGGGACAGAGCACGTCGCAGGTCTGTATCTTCCCCACGGGGAGTTTTCGGCGCATGGAATAAACCGCCTGAGAACTGGCGGCGCCGATCCGCCTGCATGAGCTGCTGCCTTTTCCAAAATCTCTTTCAGTTCCGGGGAAAAATAGGCGTATTCCCGCAGGACCGGGCGCCTCCCGCCGCATTGTTCCATCAGGGCGGAATAAGGCGTCACCGTCCGCCGCCGTACAGCGCCCCAGCAGTTTCCGTCATAATAGCAGGCCGCGTCAGGCGGGAACAAAGGTTCCCGTCCGCCTGTAGTCATAACCTTCCGCCCGGAGTGCCGCCAGCGTGTCGCCGATACGCACCGGACAGTTTCAGATCGGTTTCCACCATAAAGCGCATGGTGTCTGCTTTAAAAATTCTTCGGGGAGCTTTCCCATAGAAAGCCGGGTGCGGCTGTCCGTCCGCACCCTGTTTGTAACGCCGAGAAAACACAGCAGCACCGTATATCCCACGCAGCCCCAGATCGCTCCCGATGGGGTCGCCGTCGG